>ENA-OWNT01000756-OWNT01000756.1-seawater-metagenome-genome-assembly--contig:-NODE-756-length-58717-cov-5.461477_pt1 | contig 58717 bp, 52 predicted proteins | sample MGYA00238136_ERZ651165 | MGnify/ENA primary metagenome ERZ651165 (study PRJEB26861, sample SAMN08777766) | seawater metagenome | isolation source: coastal seawater | place: USA: Florida | collected... | reverse complement strand
TTTTCTTGGTAGTGTTGTTTTTTCCTTAATCCAAGACTACAAACTTGTCTCATTTATTAAATACCTACCTTTGAAAAGGGAGAAATCCTGCCCCTTCTGTATACAAATTACCTGCGAATTGCATAACCGCTAATCGACTGTGTGCAGTCCGTGCCCCCGACAGTGTAGACATTTACCGGACTGCGTTCATATGACATATAAAATGGTGATTCGACAGTAAATGCAAAAGTCGCTGTATCAAAGGTGCCATAGGTGTTATCGCCACTACGGGTATATGTTGAGGTGAATCCGCGACTATTGGTATAAGACATTGTGTCACCATCGAATACAACTTCGATAAGTCCGCCATATCGCCCGGGTTCCTGACCTTCAACGATGCAGGTGCTTCCTCCGGTATACCTCACGAAGAAGACCCATTCCCATGTGCCGCTCATTCCATCCGTATCATCCGGTGGCGATGTCAGGTCTTCAATTTCAGAATCAGTTAATTCTTCTGTCACCGTTTCAGGCGGTGTTGTTGCTTCATTCAGTAATCGGGCGTATCCCCCGGATTGTACAATTGTATTCAGATTATCAAGTTCAGTTTGCGGGATAGATAATGGTTCTGATGGTGCATTGGTTGGCTCTGTACCGATCTCATCCAGTGGGACAGTGATGCGTGTTCCGGCGGGTGCAACACTCACCCCGAAATCATTTGATACAATGCCAGTGCCCTCCAATGTTTGTACCAGGAGCGATTTTTGATTATCATTTTCAATGACGCTCAGATGCAGGGTAGATGCCATATTGACACTGATACCATTGACCGTGAACGTTACCGACACAGCATCGTCAGGCGTCTGCACAATAATGCCTTCCGGAATGTCGCTACAGGTTGATTGTCCGATACCTGTTGTCAATGTAAAAGCTTGCATCGGTGCAAGTGGCAACAGTGCATCAAATTCGACAACGGATAATATAGATATATCATCGGTGAAATCGACCAGAAAAGTTGCAATCCAGCCATATGTTCCGCGCTCATCAACCACACGAACCCAATCCGAACTCTCATTTCGACCAAAAATTGTTACTGTAGTACCAGTTTCAAAGCTGGCTAGAACCTGTCCGTCATAGGGGGCGCTGCGTACCCGGGCACTGGCATTTATTGTGCCGGAAAATGTTGTCTGATCGATGACCTGATTTTCTATTTCTGTATTGCCAACAATGAGCATGGTTACATTTTGACCGGGCAGTGTGCCGGGTAAATTTGCCTGTAAATTCATGACAGCGATACCCCATGTTCCATCATCCGAATTCGCGGGATTGGTGGAGAGTGTTCCAAAGTTACTGACTGCTTCGACATCACTGACATCATCGAAATCAAAATCTGTGCTACGTCCGCTTGCTGTGAGTTGCAGATTGCCATAACAGGCTTCGTTGCGTCCGGGTCCGTTGCAATTATCGGCGACGGTATTCAAAACGCTGTCAAGCAAGGCTGTACACGTTTCCTGTGCATGAATGACTGTAGAGATTGTCAATAAAAGGACTAATATGAAGAACTTTAGGGGGCGGTGCAAGAATTTCAAAGTAATACTCCAGGAACATAGGTGAAAATGTATTCTCGGAGTATAACCGGAATTTGAAGAACACAAAACAGTTTAGCGGGTAAGCGATAGTTTATTATGATAAATACGATTTACGGGACAGCAATTTTTAGAATTTGTCCTGTGATGTGACGTAGTTCACCATCCACCCATATAGCGCGTCCCGGTGTTCCCTGACCAACAGAAATATAGAGATTGCCGTCGTGATAGGTGATGTTGGTCGGTGCATCAATATCCTCAGCAAGAATGACAGATTCAGTTCCATCAGCCGGATACATGGTCACTCTGCCGGAAAAACGCGCATAGCCTCCAGCATCGGGCGGGGCGGATGGGTCATAGACATCGAAATTGGTATCCATAGTCGGCGTTGCCCATTCTGTTGTCATCTGAACGACGTATAAATTCCCCGCTTCATCTATAGCGACATCGACAGCCGTCGTTAACCCGGTAATTTCATCTGTGACTTCGCCTGTTTCAGGGTTTACCCGCACAACTTTTGAGTCACCAGGCATGAAAGAGAGAACTTCACCGTAGTAATCCCATAAATTCCCGGAAAATAATGTCACCAGTAAATCGCCTGTTGCGGGGTCGATTGTGATACCGGATGGCACTGCCTGTTGATTATGCGCCAGAATATCGAAAACCAGCAGTAAATCTGATTCGCCATCCAATGTTGTATAGGCAATCGCATTGCGTGAACTCTCCGCGACGTAAATTCGCCCGGAATTTTCATCATAGACCATTGAATTCAGTGACCCGACACTTTCATAGAGATTGCCGATGATGTCAAGTTCCGGCGATACTTCGACAATAGACAACACCTCGAAATTATCATCCAGGGTGAAGAAAATACGACCATCGTCCAGTGTGAGGACATCACCTGCGCCGACAACTTCATCGCGTCCAGGTTGAAATTGATAGAGGATGTTGTAACCGGGTAATTGTTCGATGATAGGCTGTCGTTCGCCTTCATCGTCGTAATCACCATCACTGTTAAGGTCATCAAAAATACTGACACGCCCTGTATTTTCAGCATCCGTTTCCCCGACAAATCCTGTCCCAGCTTCCGAAACCACCATACGACCATCGGGCAGAAATGCTACACCGCGAGGATTCAATAAATCCGTCGCAATCACAGTGTATTCCACTGATTGCGCGTGGATAGAAAATCCAAAAAACAGAATCATCAAAAGTAGGGACGTGATGTATCGCGTCCGGGAAATATTATTCATTTTTCTTTACCAATATGCTCATTTCGTGCCCTGCCAGCGATAATTTCCCCGCAAATGGTGTCATTGTATCCGTGTAAGGATTCAAAATATGTGTATCAGGCATTTCGAAAGATAGTTCAATCGGTGAATTCGCCTCATTAAAGAGCATCAACCAGTCAAAACCGACTTTTTGTACCTGCCGCACCCGTAAACCGGGAGTGTTTATCTCAAAAAAAGGCGATTCGGATAGCAGACTTTGTAGTTCGCGAATATCATTATTATCCTGCCAGTAGATAACAGGTATTTCAAGCGCATCAATTTTCGCCTGAATTGCTTCACTAAACTCGCTATCGACTATCAGGGCAGAATAGACCTGTGCTTCAATATGTAATTTCCCATTTTCGACAGTGCAACGCGGCAAATCTTCCATATCGAGATAGTTGAAATCAACCTGATTTTGAAAACAGGTTTTTGCGGCACGGTAGGGCAGGTGATGATGTTCGCCTAAAATCGCCACATGGCAAATATGCTGACTATCGGTATTCAACCAGCAGAGGCGACGGGACGAAATCGCAAATTCAGTGAAATTCTCATTCCACCACTTGCTATGCAAACCGACATCCGGCGGGCGTTCGTGATAACGGGGTCCCCGTACAGAGTAGTAAAACGCATGAGGAATCAGCAAATTACAGCCGCGAATCAGCAACCAGTTCGCAAGCCATTTCATTTCATTGAAAGTCAACTCATGTCCGTATGCACCGCAAAATTCATTGGCATTCCGGCGTTTCCCTGTGTGCAACATATTAGAAGAAGCTGCTTTTCCCTGTGTGGATTGTCGTCCTTCCAGTGAATTAATGTTATCCGGCTCAATGAAGCGCCAGACAATATCCTGTCCCGGCATATGAAAATAGCGCAGATGTCGTGTGTCATCAGGTTCGGCGGGATGCCCGGTCAGCTTGATATTGTGTTCGTCGCACCAGCTATACAATTGCTGATAATAAGTTTTTTCCAGGCGATGTTCTAATGCTGCCTCATAATCATCGAGAATATGTTGCGGAGCATCCTCATCCCATAATTGTGGTAGATAGGGCGCAAAATCATAGCCGAGATAGTCGTTCACATCCTGTAAACTATCGACTGTCCCCGGCATAATCACTTGTTCTTTTAAGCGTCCCAGAAGATGTGGCTCATCTGTGAAAATCGCTTGAATCACATTGCCGAAATAGCCACCAAATTCATCATAATAACGCTGATAAACCAGTCGAATAAAACAGGCAACTGCATCAGGATTGAGCAGGTCTATTGCAAGTGGTTCATCTTCCGAGGGTTCATCAGAGTCTTCATTGATGAAGTGCAAACCACGAATCACGGAATTAACAGGTCGTTGAATGATGGCATAGTTATCGACAGTGGCGATCAGTGTTTGATACTCTGATAAAACCGGATTACCTGATTCATCTATTTGAATTCCCTGTTCGATAGTGCCCGGTTGAACGGTATCGAGGTTGATTCTCACCAGTCCGCGACATTGATATGCTGGATTTTCGGCAACAACCTGTCCTGACGACGAACCGCTTGGATACATGCCTTCATCATAAAGGATGACCCACATGCCGCGTCGTTGGGCTTCTTCGATAGCAAAACGCATTTTTGATAGCAGGGCATCACTCATCCAGCCCATATCACGGGGCAAACCCACACGGGGATGAATCACGAAAGCATCCACCCCATGCGACTGCATTTCAGACATTTGCCGCGCAATTTCCGCTTCTTCCAAACGATCATTCCAGAACCAGAAGGGTGCGAAGGAAAATTCTTGCGGCGGATGATGCCATTCTGAGGGCAGGTTCATGTCAATTCAAATGCTGCTAATTCAGCTTTGAGTGCCAGTTCTGACGCCAGAAAACAATGCGCCTGAGTCATCGCTGTTTCAGTGCGATTTTGCACATCGGCAATGAATTGTCTGGCATAAGGCATCTCAACATCATTGCAATTGATGTAATTCATGCCCGAACCATCCACTAAAAAGAGGTGATTGCCTCCTTCGCGTCCGGTGATGTCGGCATATTTTCGCAGTTCGATATAGCCCTCTGTGCCTAAAATGAACAGACGACCATCGCCCCAGGTGTTCAGTCCTTCGGGCGTGAGCCAATCGACACGCACATAACCCGTTGCATGTTCACTACGTACAGTTATATCGCCGAAATCATGAATTTTAGGGAATTGCGTGTGCTTAAAATTGCCAACATGCGAAGCAACAACTTCAGCTTCGGTACTGCCTGTAAAATATAAAAACTGATCCATTTGATGGCTGGCGAGATCATTAATCACACCGCCAAAATACTCCTTATCAAATGTCCAATCGGGGCGCAGGGTATGTCCTAACAGGCGATGGGGACCAAAACCCACTGTCTGAATAACCTGTCCGATAGCGCCATCATGCACCAGTTCACCCGCTTTGACAGTCGCCGGATTGCCGAATCGTTCCCCGTAGTAAACCGAGAAAATGCGTCCGGTTTCTGCCTGTACTTTACGGGCTTCTTCCAGTTGTTCGAGACTGCTAAAAGCGGGTTTATCTGCCATGTAATCCTTGCCATGTTGCATGACACGGATACCGAGTGGCGCACGTTCGTTCGGAATTCCCGCGCTGATAACCACATCAATGGACTCATCTTCGAGAATCGCTTCAATTGACTCAGCTAATACTGCCTGCGGAAATTTTTCCTGATATTCTTCGACCCGTTCATCGTCGTAGCAACTGACCAGTTCCGCTCCAGCTTGTAAGAGGGCATTGGTCATCCCGAAAATGTGATTGTGTGCAAATCCAATCGCCGCAAATCGAATACTCATGCTTTCGCCATTTCCTGTGGATTGTTTGAATAGTAGAAAGGATCATCCGGGGTTATTTCACCGGGGTGTACAGCTTGTCCACTGGCAGCGGATTTATAGAGGCTGGCAGTAAATTCGATGATACGCCGTGCTTCGTCTCCACTGACAGGCGGACGTTGATTGCTTTCCATCGCATCTAAGATTTCGCCTAATTGCTGATGATGCGAACCGGAAAAATCGACATCCAGTGCATCCCATAAATCTTGCGTTTCAGGGCTATCGTCGGTTGCCGTGAATGTCCAGTGTTCATTGGATGCGCGATACAGCGATTTGACTTCGGCAGTCGCTTTCTGGAAATCGAGTCTCAGATAGGTTTCCTGACGGGGAGATAGCGCACTATTGATGACGGTAGCTCTCGCGCCACTTTTGAAGCGAACCATCGCCATCGAAAGGTCTTCAACTTCAATCTCATGGTCAAGAATATCGGTGACAGCGTAAATGCTTTCCCAGTCACTCATCAGATATAGGAATAAATCCATGATATGAATGCCGAGTGTAATTGTGGGACCCCCGATAGCGGTTGAGAATTTCGCACGCCAGGGCACATCATAATAAGCCTGTGTCCGATACCAGAGTGTATTGCACACAGCGACCATCGGTTTGCCTAAATCGCCATTATCAATCATTTGCTTGAGATGCTTGACTGCCGAACCGAAGCGCCATTGAAAAACAGTGCTTACAAATTTGCCCGTGCGTTCTTCAGCGGATTTGATTTCATCGTATTCAGCGAGAGACGCACAGAGTGGTTTCTCGCAGTAGACCCATGCCCTGGCTTCGAGACATTCTATTGTGAGGTCTTTGTGTGTGGCTGATGGGGTCACAATCGAGACAATATCCGGTTTTTCTGTGGCTAACATATCACTCACGCTGGTATAGGCGTTCGGGATGTTATTTTCACTGCAAAATGCCTGAACCCGTTCTTCATTAATATCAACAGCCGCGACCAATTCCAGTCTATCGGTCAGGTGATTTATGGCGTGCAGGTGATTATTGACGGAATTGCCTGTGCCGATAATGACAATACGTTTTTTGCTCATTTTACTGGTTGACCTTCCGGTAAGAGGGTAGCAGGGTCAAAATAGCGGTTGAGATGTCCGCAGAAACCTAATTTAGACTCAGCATCGGAACGGATAAGTGCCTGTTCCGTATCCATGAGATAGGCGGTATTGCCCTGTTGAAGGTTGTCAATTTGTGAGAGGGAGTCGTTTGCGGCAGAAATTGCCCCGTTTTCTACAATCCCGCGCCATTGTTCCTGACGATTGACTGTGCGGGCACGGGCATAATCATAAAACGTTTCCAGTTCCGATTGCCCGACAGCGAGACTTTCGTCAAAAGCAGCTTTGAGCTTGAGGAATCCTTCCACACCACGATTGCGCCGTTGATAGGCATCCTCTACTGTGGTTACACTCATTGCCGCAGAATAGGCTTCATCTGTCATCAGATGTTCTTCGCTGAATGTCACTACATTATCGCCCCGTTCTGGCAATCCGCTATTCTGCATGATAACCAGAATTTCCATATCTCGATTCGGGTTAATCAGACGATGAATTGTGCCGGGCGAGAATAAGAGTGAATCATGTTGCTTGAGTTCCACCCGCGAAAAACCGTTTTTGTCAATCATCTCAACTGCGCCGCAACCACTCAAAACGACGTACATTTCCGTACATACCAGATGAATATGCGGTGTGCCACCCATCTGTCCATCCGGTGTTTCAGTATCATAGACCTTGAGGCGCGTCATCAGAGTCGCGCCTGGCATTTGTAATGGCATTAGCTTGTAACCTTATTCTCTTTCTTGATTTCCAGAACCCGTTTGTATTCTTCAGTTTTCTTGTAGAAATCATCCAGGGGATAACAACCGGATACGATTCCGTTACGCGGAGCAGTCGTGCAATCGCTGAATGTCCGGCAGATTTTTTTGCGTTGAACTGATTCGCCACGAAGAACATCAACAGGCATTTCGGGGTAGGTGAGCATCATACGACCCAATCCCACGAAATCGGTCATTCCCTGGCTGACTGCTGCCTGTGCGACATTCGGCAACCAATCCTGCAAATAAGAATAACCCGAACCAACGAACATCAATTCAGGGCGATGCTGTTTCAAGACATTGGTGACATGGATATGCCGCGCAACACCACATAGCGGGTCTTCCGGTGGCAGATAACCATCAGATGGCGGGAATGTTGCCGGGCGTGTGACATGCGGATTATAATAAGGACTTCCAGCCGTGATGCACACCATGCGAATATCCAGTTCCAGCAATAAATCGAGGAATTTCTTCGGTTCGGTGAAATCTAAACCTGTGCCTGTGCCATCGCCACCGAAAGCATAAGGATAAACACCGTCGTAATCTTCGGATTCACCGACATTTTCATCATCCGGGCTAAAGGGAATCCAGTCAATCGCGCTCAGACGAACGCCAATATCCATTCCCGGCGCAGACGAACGCACGGCATCAACAATATTACGCAGAAAGCGGGTACGGTTCTCGAAACTGCCGCCATATTTTCCATCACGGTCAATTGCGCTCAAAAATTCGTGTCCGAGATACCCGTGACAGTGCTTAATATCGACAAAATCGAAGCCTGCCTGTTGTGCGAGAATTGCCGCTTTGCCGAAGTCTTCAATCAGTTCATCAATATCATCGTCCGATAGCACCATATCATCACTATCGACATTGAATTTTTTGTCCAGCAGGGGATGACGGTAGGCAACCAGTGGTTCGAGGTCTTTCGTATTCGGGCGGCAAAAACGTCCCGAGTGGGTGAGTTGCACACCGATAATCATATCATCGCTACAGCCCATTTGCTCTTCATGTGCATCAACAAGGATTTGACGCAATGCTGCAATATCGCTAACTGTCTTTTCATTCATGACGAGTTGTTTTGCATTGGCGCGACCATCATGTCGGACAGCGACAGCTTCGCCACCCCATATCATCTTCGCACCACTCAAGCCAAATCGTTTCCAGCGACGACGGGTATTATCGGTCGGATGTCCGTCTGCTGTGCCATCCCAGCCTTCCATCGGCAGAACAGCAAAGCGATTGCTTAATGCTTTATCACGGTGTGTATAGCTCTGTGCAAGCGGTGCAAAATCCCCCGTTTGCATGTCACTATCGAAAGGTAAATCTGCCCCGATTGCTTTACAGTAGTCCAGAAACTGTTCTGCTGTCCGCAATTGGGCTATTCTCTTGTATGATGACATCGAAAAATCTCCTTAAATAAGTTCCAGACGTTCCGCTAAATCTCTTAAGTCACAACATTTTTGTGCGGATGTTCCGGTGAGTCAGGATGGATTTTAACTTCCTCCCTGTAAGTGCAAGAATTGTAAGGGAGCCAATCCTGGCAATTATCCACTTCCGTACATTACCATCAACTGACTCGATTGCTAAACCTGATAAAAAACGGCGGACATGTCCGCAATATTGCATTTATCTGTCAATAAATGGACTGGATAAAACTATTTTTGTAAACTGCTTTCTGGATCAAGATGCCCGACTTTCTGCAAATGACGTGTATAGCTGCCAAGTGCGCTTTGAATATGTGTTTTAAGCACAGCTTCAACCGCATCCGGGTCACGGGATTTCATGGCATCTAATAACTGGCGATGTTCTTTCTGAGCTTGAGGGATTCTGCTGTCTGACAGGTCATTCAGATAATAGAGACGTAGACGTTCCCAGTGATCAAAGATTTTGTGCATCATCTTTAATACCAGAAAGGTTTTTGCACATTCACCAATATAAAGGTGCATTGCCTTATTCTGTTTAGACCAGCGAGCAGGGTCATCATGCAGGGCATCCATTTTATTAATCATAGTTTCGAGCTTATTGAGTTGCTCATCTGTCATCAGATGGCAGGCTCCGCGACTGGAAATGATTTCCATAGATTCCATGAGTGCAAAAACCTCAAAAATAAAATTGGCATCAATTTCAGCAACACGTGCGCCGACATAGGGCTCTGTAGTAACAAACCCATCGGCTTCTAATTGTTGAATTGCTTCACGGATAGGAATCTGGCTGGCATTTAATTCTCTGGCAAGTTCATCAATGACCAGTCTTTCCCCGGGTTTATAGACACCTCCGACGATATCTTCCCGTAATTTTTCGTAAACAATCTCTTTTTTACTCCGAAATTTGCCGGATGCCATAATAATTTCCTTTTGCACTCTTGCAAAAAATCGTATATCATATATGATATATGAAAATCACGTGATTGCAAGCACCATCTCAGATGGAAATTGCAGGGTCTAGCTAACCCTCACATAGATGCGAACTATCACTGCTTACATCACAACCTGTTCGTACTTACATTTAGTAAATATATAATAACTTATGAGGTTAACAATGAAAATATCACGCAAACTGATGTCACTCGCTGTCCTCACTGCTCTCCTGATGATGACAATGGGAGTAGCTGTACAGGCTCAGGATACCACCCTGACAATTACCTGGTGGGGGTCACAAAATCGCCACGACCGTACCATCGAAGTAATTGAACTCTATGAATCACTTAATCCCGAAATTGATATTGAATATGAATTCTCCGGTTGGAGTGACTACTGGACCCGTGTTAATACACAGGCTGCCGGTGGCAACATTGCATGTATCATGCAACATGACTACCGTTACCTGACAGAATGGTCAGACCGTGATCTGCTGGTTCCGCTTAATGGACTGCTTGATTCCGGTGCGATCGACGCCAGTGGTATCAGTGACTCAGTTATTTCCAGTGGTTCCGTAGGTGAAGATGTTGTTGGTATCAGCCTCGGTACAAATTCACAGACCTTCATCCTCGACGCAGATGCTTTTGAAGCTGCTGGTATTGAACTTCCTGCATTTGATTGGACATACGCAGACTTCGAATCAATCTCACTCCAATTTGCAGAACAGGGCATCTGGGGTATGGCTTACGGTATCTGGGATGATGCGAACCTCAAAGCTCCGCTGCTCAGTACAGGTCAAGACCTTTACAATGCAGACGGTACAGCACTCGGTATCACCGACTCACAAGTTCTCATTGACTACATGAACATGATTGTTGGTCTGATGGACGCTGGCGCAATCCCGACAATGGATTTGCAAGCAGACATTTCTGCTCCAGGTCTTGAAGGTTCACCGATTGTTGATGGTCGTGAAGCGATGCGTTATCAGTGGAGCAACCAGGTTGTGGCACTGACAACCGCAGCAGGTGAAGACCGCAACTTCGTTCTCTATCCACTCCCACGCTGGGGTGAAGATGGCGTAACACCGAATTACCTGAAACCATCCATGTTCTTCAGCATCACCGAAGGTTGCGAGACCATTGATGAAGCTGCTGCATTCATTGACTGGTTCACAAACTCAACCGAAGCAAACGACATTCTCTTCGCAGAACGTGGCGTTCCGGTTGATGCAGACATTCTCGCTTATCTGGCTGACCAGGTTGACCCTGTAACAGCACAGGTATTCCAATTTATCGCTGATGTTAGCGAAGTCGCTATTCCTGTACCTCCGGCAGATCCAGCAGGTGCAAGTGACGTAATTGAAAATGTTCTGGTTCCGTTATTCGTTGACCCTGTCCTCTTCGGTATGACAACTGCTGAAGATGCTTACCCGACATTCGAAGAAGAAGCAAACGCAATTCTGGCACAAAATGCAGAGTAAGCATTAACAAAGCCGGGGGATACTCATCAGGGTATCCTCCGTCCTTTATGTGTTGTATGTAAAAGTAAAGAGGATTGAAGTTATGGCAAACGAAGCCGTGCCAACAGAAAATGTTTTTGACGCTCCTCCCGGTCAACAAAAAGCAAAAAATACCTCTGCAAGTCGTGATTTTAAACTTAATAATGTCGCTGGATACCTTTTTATTTCACCCTGGTTGCTAGCATTTTTTCTGTTCACATTTGTGCCAATGATCATCTCTCTGGGACTGGCATTTACTAATTACGATACTTTGAGCCAGACAGGTGAATTCATCGGGCTGGGTAACTTCGAGCGTATGTTCTTTGAAGATCGGCGCTATTGGAATTCTGTGAAAGCAACTGTTACTTATGTATCCTTTTCAGTCCCACTACGACTGGCAGTTGCCTTACTCGTCGCAATGTTACTCAACAGCGATCGTCGCGGGGTATATTTCTATCGTGCCGCTTACTACATTCCGTCTATGATCGGTGGTAGTGTGGCAGTAGCTGTACTCTGGAAGCAACTATTTGGTGCTGATGGTCTGGTGAATGCTGTTCTTGCTATTTTCGGAATAGAAGCTATTCGCTGGCTCGGTCACCCTGATTATGCAATCTGGACACTCATCATCTTAGCAGCCTGGCAATTCGGGTCGCCCATGCTGATTTTCCTTGCAGGCTTGCGGCAAATCCCGCAGTCATTATATGAAGCAGCCGAAATTGATGGTGCGGGGGGTCTCACCAAGTTTTTCCGTATCACACTCCCGCTTATCACACCTATTATCTTTTTCAATCTCATTATTCAGATGATCGGTGCGTTCCGGGCGTTTACACAGGCTTTCATTATCAGTGGCGGACGCGGTTCTCCGCTTGATACAACCTTACTGTACGCAATTTACCTGTATATCCGCGCATTTAATAACTTCCAGATGGGCTATGCGGCTGCAATGGCATGGATTTTGTTACTGGTCATCGCAATTTTGACCGGGATTAACTTCCTCATTTCAAATCGCTGGGTATACTATGAAACGGATCTGGAGTAAATAGCATGGCAACAGTACAAAGTGAAATGAACAGAAGCTCCAATCCGCAGGTTCAGGCATTCAATGAACAGAAAAAACGCCAGCAGATGATAGTGACAATCCTGTATCATCTGGGCGTTGGTTTCTTCGGATTCGTAATGCTCTACCCGATATTCTGGCTGGTTGCAAGTTCACTCAAACCGGCTGATGAAATCTTTGTAAATGTGACTTCACTGATTCCATCTGAAGTTGTCTTCAGTAACTATACCGATGGATGGCAGGGTTTCGGTGGTATCACTTTCGCGACATTTTTCAAGAATTCCTTTATCTATGCAGGTTTAGGGACACTCATTCAGGTGACAGCATCTGTGATTGTGGGCTTTGGCTTCGCACGGGTGAAATTCAAGGGCAAGCGCATCTGGTTCAGCATTATGTTGCTGACTCTGATGCTTCCCGGTGAAGTGCTGATGATTCCGCAATACATCATTTTCTCTGAAATTGGCTGGGTGCCTTCATTCTTGCCACTACTTGTACCCCGTATTGGCGGTAGTGCGTTCTTCATCTTCATGATTATCCAGTTTATCCGGGGTATCCCGATTGATCTGGATGAAGCAGCTATGATTGATGGCGCAGACCAATTCGGAATTTTCCGCTATGTGATTGCACCGCAACTTAAGCCAGCAATCATCACAGCGTCTATCTTCTCATTCTACTGGACATGGGATGATTTCTTAGGACCACTGATCTATCTGACCAATCCCCGTATGTATACGGTATCTGTTGCGCTGCGTTCATTCTCGGACGCCAGCAGTATCACCAACTGGGGCGCTATCTTTGCGATGATGCTGGTTTCGCTCTTACCGGCGCTGATGTTGTTCGTTTTCTTCCAGAGATACATTGTGGAAGGTATCGCAACGACAGGTATGAAGGGCTAATTGAGTGGTTCGTGTAATGAAAAAACAGTGGCGGGATGATTTAGACACATGGGCAAGCCCGATTATGGCAAATTTGCTATGGGTGATATTCTGTGTGCCTGTGATTACCCTGCCGCTTGCGTTTATTGGCTTATTTGCCTGTATGTTTTACTGGATGGATGATCGACACACACAAGTTTTCTCGATATTCTTCCGCACGATTCGCAAAGCCTGGTGGAAGGCATATCTCTTACTTGTGCTGAATGTGCTGATAGGCGGATTTTTAGCCTTTAATCTGTTGATTGTCTCACAGATGGACTGGAATAATCCGCTCACATATATCACATTTGGCGCGACTTTGTTCTGCACCTTAATTTTCTTAGCGGCGACAATTCCTGCCTGGGTTTTAATCTCAATTTGGGATGTGCCATTCAAGCAGATTGTCTCTTTCTCCGTAAAGCTGGTTTTTGTGCAGCCTTTCTGGACAGTCGGGCTTGCTGTGGTCTTCGCGCTGATTCTTGTGGTATCGTTTGCGTCATCCGCAGCCCTTGTTATCACAGTGACCGGGGCACTCGCTGCCTACGTTGCCTGCTGGACGACATTCCATCTACTTAGAAAATATTTCTCCCGTGAAGATTTACAGTTATTCGATGTGATTTGAATTTTAACCCTCATCCCCCGACCCCTTCTCCCTCAGGGCGAAGGGGAGTTCCAGAGCTGGTATTAAAGTCCCTCTCCATGAGGGAGAGGGATTTAGGGTGAGGGTAGCATGTTTTAAAGGACACTTTATGACACAGAAAAAACGCTATGCACTCGTCGGAACAGGTTCGCGTGCAGGGATGTTTGTGGATGCCATTACACAAACCTATCCCGATGTGGCTGAACTGGTCGCCTTTTGCGATTTAAGCCAGACACGTATGGATTGGTATAATCAGCAACTGGCTGAAAAATGCAATCTTGAGCCACGCCCGACTTATAAAGCTGACCAATTTGACCGGATGGTCGAAGAAACAAAGCCCGATACAGTGATTGTCACCACAATGGACGCGGCACATCACATTTATATTGTGCGGGCTATGGAACTCGGTTGTGATGCCATCAGCGAAAAGCCGATGACCACCGACCTCGACAAGATGAAAGCCATTTACGACGCAATCGACCGTACAGGCAAATCATTAACCGTCACCTTCAATTATCGCTATGCCCCTGCTTATACCCGCTTCCGTGAATTGATTATAGAAGGCAAAGTCGGTAAACCACTGGCAGTCGATTTCTCCTGGGTGCTGGATACCAGTCACGGCGCAGATTATTTCCGGCGCTGGCATCGTGAGAAGCAAAATAGCGGTGGTTTGCTGGTACACAAATCAACCCATCACTTCGATTTAGTCAACTGGTGGATAGATTCGTATCCCGCACAGGTGATGGCGATGGGCGATACACTCTTTTATGGTAAAGAGAATGCCGAAGCACGCGGTGAAGAATATTCTTATGAACGCTACACAGGCATTCCCGAAGCACAGGATGATCCATTCGGATTGTATCTCGATGAAAAAGCTGTCTACAGAGGCTTATACCTCAATGCCGAAGAAGAAACCGGCTATCTGCGTGATAGAAATGTGTTTGGTGATCCTGTAACTGCCGAAGACACGATGAATGTCTCGGTACGCTATCAAAATGGCGTGCTGCTCTCATACTCCCTGATTGCTTATTCTCCCTGGGAAGGCTTGCGCGTTTCGGTCACAGGGACAAAAGGGCGTGTTGAGATGGATATTTCTGAGAATATCAATCATTTACAGGGTGATGGCGCAGCAAAAGCCAGTAAAGGGGCTTTCAAACAGGCAAGAATGCGCGTTTATCCGATGTTTGGTGAAAGTTATGAAGTTGATGTGCCAATGGGCAAGGGTGGTCATGGTGGCGCAGACCCCGTGATGCTGGAGCAAATTTTCTCTCCGAACCCGCCGTATGACCCCTTTCACAGGGCAGCATCCCACATTGATGGTGCGGCTTCGATTTTAGTGGGCATATCGGGTAATATATCAATGGAAACAGGTCAACTGGTCAATGTTGCTGAATTATTCGCCTTGCCAGAGAAAAAGTCACCTGAAAAAGTTTAGAAAACAAACCCCTCCCCTAAATCCCCTCCCCATTTAAGTTCGCAAGCTCACTATGGAGAGGGGACTTCAAAAGCTCCCTTTCTCCATAAGGAGCGAAGCGACTGGTAATGGGGAAAGGGCGGGGGGATAGGGGTAAAAATCAATAAAGGAATTTATTTTTCGATGAAAGATCGTTATTTTTCGCCTGACCCTGCACAGAGGGCTATGGCGGGACAACTCTATGAAACTGTGAAAGATTTACCGCTCATTTGTCCACATGGACATGTAGACCCCCGTTTATTCTCAGACCCCGATTATCAATTTGGAAGCCCGGTAGAACTGCTCATCATCCCTGACCATTACATCTTTCGTATGATGTATTCTCAAGGCATTTCGATGAATGCGATGGGTATTCCGCGCCGTGATGGTGGGGTAGTTGACACTGATCATCGCAAAATCTGGCAGACGATTTGTGATAACTGGTATCTGATGCGTGGCACACCGACTTATATCTGGTTACGCGATGAGTTAAGTGGTGTTTTCGGCATTGATGAAAAGATGAATAATGCCAATGCACAGGCTATCTACGATGCCATTGAAGCAAAACTGAGCGAAGCTGATTTCAAACCGCGTGCGATGTTTGAACGCTTCAATATCGAAGTTTTAACCACAACCGATGCTGCCAACGATACGCTGGAACATCATCAAGCGATTAAGGATTCCGGGTGGTCAGGACGTATATTGCCGACCTTCCGTCCTGATGCCGTTGTCAACATCGACATGGATGGGTGGAAAGATAACATCGACGTTTTGAGCGATATTTCCGGCGTGCAGGTCAATGGTTATGCAAGTTATATTCAAGCACTGGAACAACGTCGTGCTTTCTTCAAGGAGATGGGCGCTACTGCAACCGACCACGCCGCACTAACAGCTTACACAGAAGTTTTAAGCGATGGCGAAGCCGATGCCATTTTCCAGCGTGCCTTAAAAGGCAATGCTTCTGCTGAGGACGCAAAACGCTTCACCGGACACATGCTGATTGAAATGGCACGTATGAGTAGCGAAGATGGTCTGGTGATGCAGATTCACGTTGGCTCATATCGCAATCACAATCCCGGCGTTTATGAGCGCAACGGCAAAGATATGGGCGCGGATATTCCAATTACAACAGAATTTACCCGCAACCTGAAACCATTTTTGGATAGTTATGGCAATCATCCTGATTTGACTGTCGTGTTATTCAATTTAGACGAAACCACTTACGGACGTGAACTCGCCCCCTTAGCCGGGCATTATCCTATTCTGAGATTGGGTCCGCCCTGGTGGTTCTTCGATAGCCTCAAGGGAATGCGCGTTTTCCTCGATGAAGTGGTCGAAACAGCAGGCATCTATAACACTGCCGGATTCAATGACGATACCCGCGCGTATCCATCAATTCCTGCGCGGCATGATGTCTGGCGTAGAGCGGCTTCGGACTGGTTAGCGGGGTTGGTTGTGCGTCAAATCATTGATGAAGAAGATGCGGCAGAAATGGTTGTCGATCTGGCATACAATCTAGCAAAGAAGACCTACAAATTATGAGTGATTTACAAGCTCTCAACCGGAAAAATGCAGAGTCACCTGTGGTCTATCCTGAACGCATTGTGCAATTTGGCGCGGGCAATTTTTTACGTGCCTTTGTCGATTGGACAATACAGGAACTCAACGACAAAACCGATTTCAACAATAGTGTGGTGGTCGTCAAAGTGACTCCCGGTACATATGATGCACTGGATGCACAGGATGGTTTATTCCATGTGCATCTGGAAGGGATCGAAAACGGTGAATTTATCTCACAAACGCAGTTAATTTCCTGTGTTAGCCGAACATTCTATCCATATGGTGACTTTGATGCTTATCAGGCATTAGCGCGGCAAGATGAAATACGTTTCCTGATTTCGAACACCACCGAAGCCGGAATCAGCTACAATGAAGATGACTCTGCAGATGAAAAACCACCCGCATCATTTCCTGCAAAATTGACACTTTTCCTCTATGAACGTTATCAACATTTTGAGGGTGCATCGGATAAAGGTTGTATCGTCATCCCGACAGAATTGGTGGTTGATAATGGCACTCAATTACGGGAGATGGTACTACGCTATGCGGAACAATGGCAACTGGATTCCGGTTTTGCAGAATGGATAGAAGCACATAACCTCTTCTGCAATACATTGGTTGACCGTATTGTCCCGGGTTATCCCGAGTCTGATAGTGCGAAAATTCAGGAAAAAATCGGTTTTGAAGATCAGCAACTGGTGATGGGTGAGCCGTACTATAGCTGGATTATCGAAGCACCGGACAGCCTCACCACAGAATTACCTGTGGCAGGTGTTTTAGATGGTGTCAAAATAGTCGATGATGTTGACCCCTATCGCCTGACAAAAGTCCGCATTTTGAACGGCATTCATAGTTCGATGGTGTCTTTAGGCTATATGTGTGGATTGCGCGTCGTGAACGAAGTCATGGCACACAAAGCACTCACTCAATTCTTGCTGGATGAAGCCTACAAAGAAATCATCCCGGCAATGGATTTACCGGAAGATGAACTCAAAGCCTTTGCACAATCTACATTTGACCGTTTCCGTAATCCTTCGATTCACCACAAATTATTGAGTATCGCACTCAATTCGATGACCAAAGTCCGTACCCGCATTTTGCCTACAATTCTGGCGCATTATGAAAAATTGGGTTCATTGCCTCCGCGTGCGGTACTTGCGATGGCGGCGTTTTTGCGTTTCTATAAAGGGGAATGGCAGGGTGAGCTTGTCCCGCTAAAAGATGATGAATCGACTATCGCCTGGCTGGATGAACAGTGGAAAAACTGTGACTCAGTTGATGCGCTGGTTGAATCCATTTTACAGAATGAATCGCTCTGGGAACGTGACCTGACACAAATTGATGGCTTGCAGGAAATGATTAGTGACTATATCACGCGAATGGATGAATCCGGTCTGCTGCCAATCATTGAAGAGTTGAATGGATAAATCATGGATTTTGCTTTTGAGGATGTCGCACGCTTACCTGTCCCCGATGACAATGTAGCGATTGCGATAAAAGTTATCGAACCGGGCACAAAAGTCTCATACGGTGACGCAACACTCACGATTTCCCATACTGTTTTAGTGGGGCATCGTTTTGCTATTCAGGATATTGCTATCGGAGAACCACTATTCTCCTGGGCGCAAACCTTTGGCATCGCGACGAAACCAATCAAGGCAGGGGAATATGTCGTCAATACTGATGTGCTAAAAGAACTCGGACGCCGCTCTCTGGATATGTCTCTGCCGGATGAAGCCAATTTCCAGAATGATTTAGAGCATTATCAATTTGATGAGGCGGCTTTCACTCCTGCAACACCTTTACCCCGCTACGATGAAGTCAAGACCTTCATGGGCTATCCGCGAGAAGGTGAGCGCGGCGTCGGCACACGCAATAATATCATTTTACTGGGAACAACTTCGCTTGTTTCGGGATTTGTCCGTAAATTAGAGACTCGCCTGAAAGACAAAGTCGCTGATTATCCTAATATTGATGGCATTGTCGCTGTTGCTCATACTGAAGGTGGACACGGTAAATCCAACAATGAAGATTTACTGCTCCGAACACTAGCCGGATTCATCGTGCATCCGAATGTCGGGGCAGTCCTGATAGTCGATTACGGCTATGAAGCGATTAACAATGAACTACTCAAAAACTACCTGAAAGACTATCCACTGGATGCTGTTTTACATGATTTCATGAGTCTATCAGCATCATTTGAGGATGACCTGACACAGGGGGAAACAATCGTCGCAAATTGGCTGGATAAAGTCAACAGCATGGAGCGTAGCCCTCAACCATTGAGTGAACTTAAAATCGCGTTGCAATGTGGTGGCTCGGATGCCTTTTCCGGTGTGAGTGGCAATCCGCTGGCGGCATGGGTTGCAAAAGAGGTGATTCAATATGGCGGCGCGGCGAATCTCGCAGAAACAGATGAACTCATTGGCGCGGAGACTTACGTGCTGGATAAAATCCACAGTGCTGAAACGGCAAAGAAATTTATTTCTTTTGTAGAGCGCTTCAAAGAGCGTGTCGGTTGGCATGGACACAGCGCTGATGGTAATCCATCCGGCGGCAATAAATTCAGGGGATTGTATAACATCTATCTGAAATCACTCGGTGCAGCGACCAAACGTCATCCTGATGTGCCGTTGGATTTTGTGATTGATTACTCTGAACGCATGATAGAGGGCGGCTATTATTTTATGGATAGCCCCGGCAATGATTTAGAGAGTATCGCGGGGCAGGTCGCATCCGGTTGTAACATGATTTTCTTCGTGACAGGCAATGGCTCAATCACGAATTTTCCTTTTGTCCCGACAATCAAAATCGTGACGACAACCGACCGTTTCAATTTGCTTGAAAGTGATATGGACATCAACGCCGGAAAATATCTTGACGGTATGCCTTTGCCGAAAGTTGGTGCGGAAACTTTCGACTACACGCTTGATGTGGCATCCGGGCAGCTATCGGTAGGGGAAAAAGCCGGACATTCTCAGGTGCAAATCTGGCGTGACTGGCAACTGACGCATACAGTGGAATTAGAGCCTCTCAGAAACGTGACGTATAGCGGCAAGCCAATCCCCATCAATCAGGATATTGATGTCCCGGACGTTTCGATTTCCATGCTCAAAAATGCTGATGTGATAACCGGCGACCAGGTAGGCTTAATTTTGCCGACAAGTCTATGTTCCGGTCAAATTGCGAAAATGTGTGTCGAAGCACTGAACAAGCATCCAATGCTGGAAAAAAGCTCGATTTCACGTTTTGTCACTCTGACGCATACAGAAGGTTGCGGCGGCTCAGTAAATCCAGAATTTCGGGATACGCTGGTTGGCTATCTCGGGCATTCTTTCGTCAAACATGCGCTTTTACTTGAACATGGTTGCGAAGCCACACATAATGATTTCTTCCGGCTTGCGATGATGGACAAAGGCTTTAATCCGTCGGATTATGGCTGGGCAAGCATTCAACTTGACGGCGGGATTCAAGCAGTCATCCAGAAGATGGTCGCTTGGTTTGAGAATGAAATAGACGGTGAAAATAAATCTCAAGAAAGCATAGCAGGATTGGAATCAGCACGGATTGTAATTGTTTCCGACGGCAGATTATCAGCGAAAACAGCAAAAACGGTAGCTTCTATCACACAGATGGTAGTCAAATCCGGTGGATTGGTTCTCATTGGTGAAGAAGAACAACTCCTCTCACAATCCGATTTTGTAGCGCAATTGAGGCTCGATAAAGGCGCGTATGTCACTTTGGGATATGCTGAACATGCTACAAAAAATGGTTTCCATATCATGGCGATGCCAACCCGTGATAGAGGCGAAATTTTATCGGGATTAGGCACAACCGTAGACCTGATTTTGAGCGTAACCGATATGCCTTTACCGGGTCATCCGATGATTCCGGTTTTGCATGTCAGCGATAACCCCGATAGTCCCGCAGACATCATCTTAGGCGATAAACCAACACAGGAATTGTTGAATATTGTCGCGGATACACTCTCACGCCGATATGCTCCGAAAGTGGTCAGAACGGGTAATGTCAATTTCCAGGTCACACGCGGTCTGCTAGGGGTATCGCTCTAAGATGGATTTTCGTCTACAAACACATCTCGATAATGTGAATGACTCTTTATCGCGTCAATTTGCATTGAATGTGACTACCCCTGAAGGATTCGAGCTATGGCAGGAGCAATTCCGACCTGCCTTAGCCGATATTCTCCGTATCAAAAATCGCATTCCAGAAGGTGCGCCGGAAACAGAGTTACTATCCACAGTCGATAGAGGCGATTACATTGAAGAAAAGCACTGTCTATTTTTAGATGATGTTCCGATTCCGATGTATTTGCTGATTCCAAAAGCCCGCCCACCTTATAAAGCAATCCTTGCATTTCATGGTCACGGAATCGGGGTTCAGCAGATTCTCGGCAATTATGCTGATGAAGCAACGCGCCAGAAAATGACAGCCGCAGATGAAAATTTCGCACAACAATTCGCAGAGGATGGTTATCTCGTCTGTGCAATCGAGCAACAGGGATTCGGGCAACGTGTAACAGAGCAGGTCGAGAATATCCGTTCCTGTAGACACCTGGCTTTTCAGTATATGATGTCCGGTAAATCCTTAGCAGGGGAACGGGTTCGCGAAGGTATGGCAGCCATCAATTATCTGTTATCCCGTAACGATGTAGAATCTGACTTTTTAGCCTGTGTCGGTCATTCCGGTGGCGCAACAACGGCACTATTTCTCTCTGCACTGGATACCCGCCTGACTGAAACTGTCATTTCCGGCTATTTTTGCGATTATCAGCATTCGATTTTGGGAATGCCACATTGTGAGTGTAACTACGTGCCGGATTTACTCACGCTGGCGGATATTGGTGACATTGCATCGCTGATAGCACCACGAAATTTACTGCTCATCAACGGCAGGAATGATCACATTTTCCCCTATGAAGGATTTCATAAACCATATCAAACCCTGCAAACTGCCTATCATCTGATGGCATCTGACAACAATTTATCCGCTTACACACACGACAATGGACATCAGTTTAATTGCGCGGCGACCCTCAATTGGCTAAACAGTTGATTTTAAAGTCCCTATGTTGACAATCCCGAAAACATCATTAAAGTTAAGCATGTTGTAGGGACATCAACGCGCCTCTGAAATTCATTGTCGCTTTATATTTCAAAGGTATTTACGATGTCGAAGCAATATCCTCCTGTTAATGCAAACGCGCCATTTCTCTGGCACGGGGGCGATTACAACCCTGAACAATGGTCACCGGATGTCTGGCAAGATGACTATCGCCTGATGAAAGAAGCAGGTATCACCGTCGCAACTGTCGGTGTTTTTAGCTGGGTGACGCTACAACCCTCCGAAAACGAATTTAATTTTGAATGGCTTGATGACGTTATCAATGGCTTGCATGAAAATGGTATTACCGTCGTTCTGGCAACACCATCAGCGGCGCAACCCGCCTGGATGTCCGAAGCCTATCCCGAAATTTTGCGAGTCAATCAAAATGGCGTGCGTAATGGTCATGGTGGACGGGTTAACTATTGCCCCAATTCACCCGATTACCGGCGTTTTTCTGCGGATATGGCACGTCGATTAGCCGAACGCTATAAAGATCATCCGGCAATCGTTTTATGGCACATCAGCAATGAATATAATGACTGGTGCTATTGCGATAATTGCGCGGAGGCTTTCCGTGAATGGCTCAAAAAGCAATACGGCACACTCGATGCCCTGAATCAAGCCTGGTGGACAACCTTCTGGAGTCATACCTATACCGATTGGTCGCAAATTATGCCGCCATCGAATGGCAACGAACGCCTGACACATGGTCTCAATGTTGATTACTTCCGATTCATGACCGATTCCAATATAGCCTGTTACAACAACGAACGCGATATTATCCGCGAAATCACGCCTGATATTCCGATTACAACCAACATGATGGGCGCTTATAAACCCTTCGATTATCGTCGATGGGCAAGCGAAATCGACGTTATCTCCTGGGATTGCTACCCGCAACCAAATGACTCTCCCGGTGAAATCGCCTTCATGCACGATATGATGCGCGGTTTAAAAGATGGTCAACCATTTTTGCTACTGGAACAAACCCCGAGCAGTCAAAACTGGCAGGCGGTCAATGCGCTGAAACGTCCTGGAGTTTTGCGTCTGTGGAGTTATCTTGCCGTCGCACACGGTGCGGATTCTGTAATGTATTTCCAATGGCGACGGGGCAGGGGTGGTTGTGAAAAATTACATGGCGCAATCATCGAACATTCCGGCAGAAGTGATACCCGCGTTTTCCGGGAAGTAAGTGAATTGGGCGCAGAACTCATCAAATTAGGGGATAGTGTCGTCGGTGCAGCATCCGAATCACGGGTTGGCATCGTCTTTGATTGGGATAACTGGCACGCCCTCGATAGTTCTATAGGTCCTGTGCGTGAGAAACGCTACTACGAAACCGTCAGGAAACACTATCAACCCTTCTTCAACAAGAATGTTTCGGTCGATGTGCTTTACGCGGATAGTGACTTCACCGATTATGACATCATCGTTGCACCGATGCTCTATATGGTGAAACCCGGTTTCGGTGAAAAAGTAGAAGCCTTTGTTGAAAATGGTGGCTCATTCGTCACAACTTACTTTAGTGGTGTGGTCAATGAGACAGATTTAGCCTTCGAAAATGGCTATCCGGGTCTGCTGGCGAAAACGCTCGGGATATGGGTCGAAGAAATTGACGCGCTCTATGAAGGCGAACACAATTCGATTGTCATGTCAGATGGAAGTGGTGAATATTCATGCGGTCATCTGGCGGATTTATTGCATACAGAAGGCGCGGAAACACTCGCAACCTATGGTAGCGATTTCTATAAAGGAATGCCTGTCCTTACGAAGAATACATTTGGAAAAGGTGCTGCTTACTATATCGCCAGCGACCCCGAAATGTCCTTCCTGGATTCATTTTACGGGCAACTCATTGAACAACATGATTTAGCCTCTCCTGAAAGTCCATCCGGTGTGGAAATCACAAAACGCTATAAAGATGGTAAAGCGCTGATCTTCGTTCTCAATCACAATAGTGATGCGACTTCCGTCGAGCTCGAAGGCAGTTATATCAATCTACTGAATGATGAAAGCGTATCAGGCTCACTAAATTTAGGCGCATATGATGTGGCATTACTAGTAGAAAGTGATTCCTGATGAGTAAAAAATTTGAAGCGAATTGGGATTCACTCCAACAATTTGAAATTCCAGAGTGGTACAAAGATGCCAAATTCGGAATTTTCATCCACTGGGGGATTTTCTCTGTTCCCGCATATGATAATGAGTGGTATTCGCGCAATATGTATTTAGAAGGGGATGTTGCCTACGATTATCACCGCAAGACATTCGGGGAACAATCGAAATTTGGCTATAAAGACTTCATTCCGATGTTCAAAGCTGAAAATTTTGATGCAAGCGAATGGGCACAAATTTTCAAAGATGCAGGGGCGCGTTATGTGATCCCCGTTGCAGAGCATCACGACGGTTTCATGATGTACGATAGCGCATTATCACGCTGGACTGCCGCAAAAATGGGACCAGAACGGGATGTATTGGGCGAACTCAAACAAGCATTCGAAGCACAGGGCATGGTCGTTGGGGTGTCGAATCATCGTGCGGAACACTGGTGGTTTATGAATGGTGGCAACGAATTTGATTCCGATGTGCAAGACCCTGAATATGCTGATTTTTATGGTCCGGCACAGTCAAGTCCCCGCAAATGGTATTCGGATGACTGGAATAGTAATGACTGGCAACCCCGTCCTGACAAAGCCTTCTTAGATGATTGGCTGGCGCGTTGTTGTGAACTTGTCGATAAATATCAGCCCTCAATTTTCTATTTTGACTGGTGGATTCAGCAAAAAGTTTTCGAACCGTATATTCAGGAATTTGCCGCTTACTATTACAACAAAGGGCAGGAATGGGGAAAAGAAGTCGCTATCAATTGCAAAAATGACGCTTATCCCGATGGCACAGTGGTTTTTGATGTCGAGCGCGGTCAGTTAGGAGATATCCGCCTGGATTTCTGGCAAACTGACACTACCATGTCAAATACATCATGGTGCTATGTGCAGAATCATGATTACAAGCAATCAACGGAAATTTTGCATAATCTGATTGATATTGTTAGCAAAAATGGCACGCTGCTTCTCAATGTCGGTCCTAAAGCCGATGGTACAATTCCAGAAACAGAAAAAGCAATGTTAAGCGACATCGGAGGATGGCTTGCAGCAAATGGCGAGGCAATTTATAGCTCACGTCCCTGGAAAATTTATGGAGAAGGTCCTACGGAAGTCATCGAAGGGGAATTTTCCGATACCAAACGCGAAGATTTTACGTCCGAAGATATTCGCTTTACGACGCAGGGCGAAACACTGTACGCGATTGTTTTAGGACAACCCGAAAACGGCAAAATCTGTGTGAAGTCACTGGCACAAGGTTCAGAACACTATCCACAGGCGATAGGGCAGGTGACACATCTGGCAAGTGGAAAAACACTTGAGTGGTCGCGGGATGCCTCGGGCTTACATTGTGATATACAGTCCGACGAAGCAGCGATTGTCCTCAAAATCGAGCAATAAAAATTATGGGCGCACATGTTGCGCCCCTACGATGTATTATCCTCTTATTTTGCGTGTGCTGCCCCGTACAATTAATTCCGGTTGCAACACACGCTGATGAATCGGCGTATCGGGGTTGTTAATCATCCCCAGCACGTATTCGACGGCGAGATGACCCAGTAACTGAAAATCTTGCCGGACGGTAGTTAATCCGGGCACAAAATGTGCAGCTTCAGGTGTATCATCAAAACTCACAATCGAGACATCATCCGGCACATATAAGCCATGTTCACGCAGAGCGGTATGTGCGCCGATAGCCATCGAATCATTGCCAATGAAAACCGCTGTAAAATGGATACCTCTTTCAAGCAGGGTGTGCATGGCATGATAGCCACTTTCTATGGAATAATCGCCCTCCACACTGAGACCTGTATCCAATTCATGTTCCTGCATTGTTTCAATCCATGCCTCATGACGATCACTACCATCATGGTTATAGAGCGGACCGCTGATTTCAGCGATGGTTGTATGTCCCAGGTCAATCAGATGCTGTGTTGCCAGACGAGCGCCAAGTTTCTGGTCATAGAGGACACAGGGTAAATTAGCACCGAGTTTCGCCCCTACCTGCACGAAAGGAATCCCGTTACAAAGACGTTCAAGTTCTTCGAAACTTTGCGTGAGGGGTTTATCGGGTAAAAATATCAAGCCATCAACAAAACGCGAGGAGGCATTTTCCACTGTTTTCTCGAATTCTTCTTCGGTGACTGCCGAGATAACAAAGTGATACCCTGCCTGTTGCGTTGCGCGTGCCATCTCATATAAGAACAAATTGAAACCGGCATAAAATAGAATGACTTCAATGGTATTGGAACGCCGGGTCTGCATGATCTGTGCCGCACGGTTGACTCGATAATCCAGCTTCTCTATCGCTTTCTCAACGCGCAGTTTGGTCTTTGCGGAGACATTTTCGTGGTCGTTAATAACACGCGAAACTGTCTGATAAGAAACCCCTGCTTCACGGGCAACGTCGCGGAGGGTGGCACGCTTTGTAGTCATAAAACATTATCCAGTTTCTCAAGAATTATCTTTAACCATTCGATTATATGTGACAAATCACAATTTCTCAAGTGGTTTTTAACAGTCTATAAACTATCATAGTAGTTAATTAGGGGGCAATTTTATCCGGGCTCTTGTAAATCATATAGGATTTATGGTATAAATATTGTGACAGGTCACAATTAGTATCACATCAAAACATTCCTTTGAACTTATTATCGCATTGTGACTTATTACCTTATTTTGTCAGGAAACTATTGTGTTTGATACCAACCTGAAATTTGATGTCACGACAATTCTCTTATCACGCCTGAACATGATTCAGGTGTTTGATATTCAATTTATAGCGCTGCGGAATCGCACATCATTCACATATCTATGAATGGTGTGTTTTTGATTCAAGTGTTCATTTCTAAAAGAAGGGAGTTCACGAAAAACCATTCATCCTGTCTGTTTCAAAAGTTATTGATTACCATTTCAAGGAGATATTTCATGAAATCACGCTTTTTTGTAATGTTTGCCATGCTGGTCGCACTGATCGGCATATTGGGAGCAGTCCATGCTCAGGATATGATGTACGGTGAATCACCGATGCTCAGCGCACGTGTCGAAGCAGGGGAGTTGCCTCCTGTAGAAGAACGTCTGCCAGCGAATCCGCGTGTGATTGCTTACGAAGGTTCTGACATCGGTATGTACGGTGGCGACTTCCGCGATCCATTCGTAGGCGATGCGTTCTGGTCAAGCCAGATGATTTACTACATTTCGCGTCGTGGTCTGGTGAACTGGAATGCAGATTTCAGTGATTGGGAACCCAATGTTGCTGAAAGTGTTGAAGTCAATGAAGATGCAACCGTCTACACATTCCATTTGCGCGAAGGAACACGCTGGTCAGATGGTATGCCATTCACCGCTGATGATGTGTTATTCGCAATCAATGATGTTTTCGGCAATGAAGAACTCAACGGTGGTTCATTCCCTGCGGGCGCATTAAAACCCGGTGACACTGCTCCTATCGCTGAAAAAATTGATGATTACACCTTCACCATCACCTTCCAGGAATCATATGGTATGTTCCTGATTAACCTCTGTGGTTACGATAGTTTCCTGCCGATTACAGCACCGAAACATTATCTGGAACAATTCCATGTGGATTACAACCCCGATATTGACGCGCTCATCGCAGAAACCGAAGGCGCAGAAGATTGGGTGACACTCTTCCAGATGCACTCGGCAGTTGGTCCCGGTACAGACCCTGCAATCATCAGCCGTGATGTTAACTACCCAACACTCTTCCCCTGGGTTTATACTGAACCAATGGGAACAGGTACACAATTTGTTGCTGAACGTAACCCTTACTACTACTGGGTAGACGCTGAAGGCAACCAGTTACCGTATATTGACCGTATCGTCGGTACAGCTTACCAGAATGAAGAAACAATGCTGGTTGATGTACTTGCAGGTCAATATGACACAATGGCAAATACAACCAATGAGCAACGTGCGCTCTTCTTCGATGCGATGGATTCATCCGGTCTGGCAATTTACCCGACATTGACCGAAGGTGGCGTGACCACAACTGTCCACTTCAATATGACACATCCAGAACTGGGTGAAATTTTCAGCCAGCGCGATTTCCGTATCGGTATGTCACACGCAATCGACCGTGAAGAAGTGATTGATATTGTTTACTTCGGACAGGGTTTCCCGCGTCAGGCATCTCCGGTAGAGGCATCACCGCTCTACAACGAACAGCTCGCAACTCAATATCTGGAATATGATGTTGACCTCGCAAATCAGTATCTGGATAACGTTTTACCTGAAAAAGATGCTGATGGTTTCCGTTTGAATCCGGCAACAGGCGAACGTTTCAACTTTGTATTCACCGTTCAATCAGGTGATTATGGTCTGCGCTTCACCGATGTTGCGGAATTGCTCAAGGGCTACTACGAAGTCGTTGGTGTTGAAGTCATCGTAGAAGTTGTTGACAATGAAATCTGGGCAGAACGTGCAGAAGAAAATGCACTGGAAGCATCAATCTTCACAGGTGAAGGTGGCTATGGTATCACGGCTATCACAGACCCGCGTTACTACGTTCCAATTCAGACACAGGGTGTCTGGGGTCTTGGCTGGTCAATCTGGTACACCGACCCGACCAACGAAGCTGGAATCGAACCACCACAGGAAATTTTAGATCACATTGACCTGTATCAGAGCGTTTTGCAAGCACCAACCAGCGAAGAACGTCTTGATCTGATGGGACAGGTTTTACAGACAGCCGCAGATGAATTCTGGGTACTCGGTATTTCCAGCCCGAATAGTGGCTATCGTCCATTGAGTGCAGACCTCGGCAACGTCCCCGCGACATGGGTAGATGGTTGGAATCCGAATGGTCCTGCAATCGCCAAGCCAGAACAATGGTACTTCATGAATCAATAAGTTAGTTGTACAGGGTGTGAGTGCAATCCAGCACGTATCGGGTACTCAATTTGCTTGAAAATCCCCCCGCGAGTAATCAGGGAGATTTCAAGACAAGCAGTACAACGGCGAGGCGCAGGTTGATGTCCCTCATCCACTTGCACTCGCATCCTGATATTTAAAAATGTTCAGGTGTTATACTGTCGCTAAAGATTACAGGAAATTTTTGCCATGTTAAAGTACATTCTTAAGCGTTTATTGTATGTTATTCCCACAATGTTCATTATCTCAATCGTCGTCTTTATCACGATTCAACTGCCTCCCGGCGATTTTGTTACGCAGATGCTCGAAAATATGCGTAACCAATCCAGTGGTGCAACATGGTCTCCTGAATTTGAAGCGGCAATGCGCCAGCGCTACGGCTTAAATGAGCCAATGCACGTTCAATACTACAAATGGGCAAGCAACATACTCCTGCGCGGGGACTTCGGATACTCTTTCATGAACGATGCCCCTGCCAAAAAGCTAATTTTAGACCGCATCGGCATGACAATGGTGGTCGCCTTTTCCAGTTTTATATTTACCTGGATGGTTGCTCTGCCTATCGGGGTGCTATCGGCGGTGAAACAATACAGCCTCGCAGACTATTTTTTCAGTTTCATCGGCTTTATCGGGCTGGCGACACCGGGATTTTTGATTGCCCTGGTGTTGATGTACCTGGCATTCAAATATGGAGGGGTGAGTTTGAGTGGCTTGTTCTCGCCGGAATATGAGGGTGCGCCCTGGAGCTTCGGAAAAGTCATAGACTTAATGAATCACCTGTGGATACCGATGATTATTCTCGGGGTAGGGGGTACAGCCGGGCTTATCCGTGTGATGCGTGCGAATTTACTGGATGAATTGAATAAACCCTATGTGGAAGCTGCCCGCGCTAAAGGTCTGCCGGAATGGAAAATGCTCATTAAGTATCCGATTCGCCAGGCAATGAATCCGTTTGTCAGCACGATTGGCTGGATTTTACCCGCTCTGATTGCCGGGGAAGCACTCGTTTCGATTGTATTAAATCTACCAACTACGGGTCCGGTGTTGCTGAATGCACTCTTACAGCAGGATATGTTCCTTGCGGCGGGTTTCTTGATGCTACTCAGTTTCCTGACAATTATCGGCTCATTACTTTCCGATATTTTGCTGGCATGGCTTGACCCGCGTATCCGTTACGATGATGTTTAGGACAATCTTATGTTGAATCGACTACCGCAAGTGTTCAAACGTAAAAATGTAGAGGATACACCGAAACAACTGGTTGCATCTCAATGGCAATTGATGTGGTGGAAATTCCGCAAGCATCATCTCGCATTGATTAGTCTGGTGATTATTTTTGCCCTGTATTTTATCTCGTTTTTTGCCGGATTTTTTGCGCCAAAAGCGATGGATACCTATTATCGGGGTTATACTTCCGCACCACCGATGCGGATTCACTGGTTTGATGACGGTCGCTTTGCACCATTTGTCTATGCTTTTGATCAAGAAACCGACCCGCTAACCTATCGCCGCACCTATACCATCAACGAAGAAGAGAAAATTCGTCTTGGATTCTTCGTCAGAGGCGATTCGTATCTGGTGGGATTACATGGCATTCCAATTAATCCGATTGATAAAATTGCACTGGAGTTGGACTGGCATCTTTTCGGCACAGTTGACCCTGATCAGCCATTCTATCCTTTCGGGGCAGATGATGTCGGACGCGATATGATTAGCCGCTTGATTTATGGCTCACAGGTCTCACTATCCATTGGTATGGTGAGTGTATTCCTCAGCCTGATTCTTGGTATTTTCCTCGGTGGCATTTCGGCGCTAATGGGTGGATGGATTGATAATTTCATCCAGCGCATGATTGAAGTGATTAAGTCGATTCCTGATATTCCTTTGTGGATGGCACTGGCGACAGCAGTTCCCGCCCGATGGGATCCAATTTATGTCTATTTTGGTATCACGGTTGTCTTGTCTCTCATCGGTTGGACAGGGATGGCGCGTGTGGTGCGCGGTAAATTCGTAGCACTGCGTGAAGAAGAATTCATCATGTCAGCAGAGTTAGATGGTGTCCCGCGTGTACGATTGATTTTCAAGCATATGATTCCGTCGTTCATGAGTCACATTATCGCCTCTGCAACACTTGCAATTCCCGGCATGATTCTCGGCGAAAGTGCGCTGAGTTTCATCGGTATCGGTCTACGTGACCCGGTCGTTAGCTGGGGTGTGATGCTCAATGATGCGCTGAATATCGCTGCGATTGCCAAGTATCCCTGGTTGATGTTACCCGGTGTTGCGCTCGTGATAACCGTGCTGGCGTTTAACTTCCTCGGTGATGGCTTGCGCGATGCGGCTGATCCTTACCATTGATGATGAAGTGAGAAAATTATGTCTGAGAATATTTTACTGGAACTCGATGAGCTAAAAGTCCACTTCTTCACAGATGAAGGTCTGGTCAAAGCGGTCAATGGCGTGAGCTATACGCTTAAACGTGGTAAGACGCTGTGTATCGTCGGCGAGAGTGGTAGTGGTAAGAGTGTGTCAGCACGGGCGATTCTGCAACTGGTAGGGCGTCCTGGCAAGATAGTTGGCGGTAGCATTAACTACCATCAGGAAGTTGCGCCGGATAAACACAAACGGGTCAATATCACGTCATTAGACCCGCGTGGCAGAGAGATTCGCCGGATTCGTGGCAATGAAATCGCGATGATTTTTCAAGAGCCGATGAGTTCTTTCAGCACCAGTTACACGGTCGGTAGTCAAATTATGGAATCGATTCTGCTGCATGAGAATGTTTCTAAAAAGGAAGCACGCGGGCGTACAATCGACCTCCTGCAACGGGTGGGGATTCCGAAACCGGAACAACGCATCGACGCTTATCCCTTCCAACTGAGCGGCGGGATGTTGCAACGCTGCATGATAGCAATGGCACTCTCCTGTAATCCTAAATTGTTGATTGCAGATGAACCCACGACCGCGCTCGATGTGACGACGCAGGCACAGATTCTCGATTTGATGAAAGAGTTGCAAGAAGATTATGGCATGGCACTCCTCTTCATCACTCATGATTTAGGGGTAGTAGCAGAAATCGCTGATGATGTCGCTGTGATGTATCTCGGAAACGTCGTTGAACAGGCGGATGTCGATATGATTTTCAATAATCCGAAGCATCCTTACACAAAAGCTCTGTTGCGCTCTATTCCTAAAATTGAAGTCGAGCCGGGTGAACTCAGTCCGATTGAGGGCATGGTTCCTTCCCCCTTTGAACGTCCAGACGGTTGTCCCTTCCATCCCCGTTGTGAAAATAGCATCAAGGGACTGTGTGATGTGATTGCACCGGAAACAATCGCCATTAATTCTGAGCATCATGCACGTTGTCTCATGTACGACGGGCAATACAACCAGCAATTTGTAGAAAAAGAGGAACAGCATGTCTAGTTATCCTATGGTGGCAGAAGAGAAACAAAAAGTAGGGGATGATGTGCTGCTGGAAGTGCGTAATCTGAAAATGTGGTTCGAGAGCCGGAGCGGTTTTTTCAGCCAGAATGTGCATTACACAAAAGCAGTCGATAATGTCAGTTTTCATATCAAACAGGGTGAGACACTCGGACTGGTAGGCGAAAGCGGCTGCGGTAAAACCACTGTTGGACGCTGTATTACCCGCATCTATCAACCGACAGAGGGTCAAATTATCTATCATGGCGGTGGAATGCCTGTCGATTTAGCACAGATGAATCGACAGCAATTACTGCCATACCGCCAGCAAATCCGCATGATTTTTCAGAATCCGTACTCGGCACTCAACCCGCGTATGACAGTCTATGAAAATGTGGCAGAAGTGTTGATTGTTAATAAACTGGCAGAGGGACAGGAACTTGAAGATCGGGTCGCGGCACTGATTAGCAGGGTGGGATTACGTCCTGAATATATGCGGCGCTATCCTCACGCTTTCAGTGGTGGTGAACGCCAGCGTATTGTAATTGCACGCGCACTGGCAACCAATCCCCGCTTGATTGTTGCCGATGAAGCAATTTCTGCCTTAGATGTTTCGATTCGCGCTCAGATTCTCAATCTCATGAAAGAGCTACAGGAAGAAATGGGCTTAACCTATCTCTTCATTGCCCATGATTTGAGTGTGGTGCGGCATATCTGTGACCGTGTGAATGTGATGTATGTCGGTAAAATGGCGGAATCTGCTCCGGCGAAAGAATTGTATTTCAATCCACAGCATCCCTATACCGAAGCGCTGATGTCCTCCGTGCCGATTCATAATCCACGCTTGCGGGGCAAAAAAGAGCGTATCCGTCTGACAGGTGATGTTGCTGACCCATCGAATCCACCGTCCGGTTGCTATTTCCATCCACGTTGCCGCTATGCACAGGATAGATGCAGTACAGAAGAACCTGTGCTACGCGTGGTTAACGATGAAACCGGGCACGAAGTATCTTGCCATTTTGCGGAAGACCTCGATTTACAGGGGATTGTCGCGACGAATGAAGATTAACCAGGGAAACAGGTTTTGATCAGAAGTAGGGGCGCAGCATTAAATATTTCAGGGCATGACACATCATGCTCCTACACAGAAATAATATTGATGAGGTAGGGGTTTGGTGCGCCAAACCCGACACAACGAAGGATAACACGATGAAGTTTGAATTAGGGCAATGGTTTTTGCTGCCCGGTGTTGAAGCAATTTATCCACGAACAGTCACCAATGTCATGGTTGAGGACGATGCCCTCATCGTACAGGGTTACGACCATGATATTTACGGTCGCAGTAGCTATTTACACGGTACATTGATTACAGCCCGATTTTCTTCACCTTTGCCGGATGTGATACGGGTGCAACTATTCCATCACAAAGGACGCAAGCCCCGTACTCCGGCGTTTGACCTCGATTATAGTTTGAACAATGCTGATGCTGAAATCACCTGTGACGATGAAATAGCTTCTCTGAAAACGGGTAATCTTTCGGTCTGTGTTGAGGCAGGCGGTGACTGGAAATATTCATTCCACCGGGGCAATCAAATCCTGACGGATAGCGGTTACAAGGCAACGGCTCTATTCAACAAAGATGACAAAACTTATCTGCGGGAACAATTGTCTATCGGGGTAGGCGAGACCATCTATGGCTTAGGGGAACGCTTCGGGGCTTTTGTTAAAAACGGGCAAAGTTTCGACATCTGGAATACCGACGCAGGGACGCTCTCCGAATATGCTTACAAAAATGTGCCTTTCTATATCAGTAACCGGGGATATGGTGTGCTGGTCAATCATCCGGGCAAAGTGTCGTTTGAAGTTGCGTCGCATCAAGTCAGCCGGGTTCAATTCAGCACACAAGGTCAAGACCTCGATTACTATATTTTTGCTGGCGAAACGATGAAAGACTCGCTTGATTTATATACGCAGTTGAGTGGTCGTCCACCGGAGTTACCGGAATGGTCATATGGACTATGGCTAACGACTTCCTTCACCACCAATTACAACGAAACCGATATTATGGCGAATATCGAACGCATGGAAGCAGAAGGCATCCCGATTAGTGTTTTCCATTTTGATTGTTTCTGGATGCGGGAGTTAACCTGGACGAGTTTCCTCTGGGATAATCGCAATTTCCCCGATCCTGCCGGATTAATCAAGCGCATTAAAGACAAGGGCATCAAGGTTTGCATGTGGATTAACCCCTACATCGCGGAAGCCGCAGAAATTTTCGATGAAGCGGCGGAAAATGGCTATCTGATTCATACACCGGAAGGGGATGTCAAGCAACTTGACCACTGGCAACCGGGCATTGGATTTGTTGATTTCACCAATCCGGCAGCATGTGACTGGTACAGGGGTAAACTTAAAAAATTGCTGGATATTGGTGTGGATAGCTTCAAGACGGATTTCGGGGAATGGATTCCAACCGATGTCGTTTATCACGATGGCTCGAACCCCGAACGGATGCACAATTATTATAGCTACCTCTATAACAAGGCCGTTTTTGATTTGCTCACAGAGGTAAAAGGTGAAGGCGAAGCAGTCTTATTTGCACGTTCATCAACAGCAGGCGGACAACAATTCCCGGTACATTGGGGCGGCGATAATAGCTCAACCTATCCATCTATGGCGGAGACTTTGCGCGGTGGTTTATCACTCGGCTTGAGTGGTTTCGGTTACTGGAGTCATGATATTAGTGGCTTCAATGATACTGCTCCACCGGATTTATACAAACGCTGGGTTGCATTCGGATTATTATCCTCACATAGTCGTTTGCATGGTGCGAGCAGTGCGCGGATGCCCTGGTTATTCGATGAGGAATCCATTGATGTGCTGCGCTTCTTCAATGACCTGAAAACACAGTTGATGCCTTATCTGATGACCGTTGCCAAAGAAGCTCAAACACGCGGTTTGCCGATGTTACGAGCGATGGTGCTTGAATTTCCCGATGACCCGACCTGCCGCTATCTGGATACACAGTATATGCTCGGAGAGTCTTTGTTGGTTGCGCCAATCTTCAGTGAAGATGGCACAGTGACCTATTATGTACCGGGTGGTGAATGGCAAAATCTGCTGACAGGGGAAAGCTGCTCCGGTGGTGGCTGGCGCACTGAAACACACGATTATTTCAGTTTGCCACTATGGATTAACCTGGAAACTGCTGGCGATAATTTAATTGGATTGAAAATCTCGTAAGGACACACCGTCGGTGTATCCCAACAACGGAGAAAACACATAAATGATCTTGGAAAACGGACAAACCTTGCTCTTTACAGGCGATTCCATCACCGATTGTAATCGTCGGCGTCCGATTGCTGAGGATTGGGGTTTTGGTGATGGCTATGTGAGTCAGGTCGATTCACTCTTATCGAACTGGTATCCTGAACGCTTGATTCGCATTATCAACACAGGCAACAGTGGCGATAGAGTAGTCGATTTACAAAAACGCTGGCAGACTGACGTGCTTGACCTTAAACCGGATTGGCTCTCGATTATGATCGGGATTAATGATGTCTGGCGCTATTTTGACCGTGCAACTGACCCTGATATGGTCGGCATTGAACGCTACGAGACAACTTATCGCAAATTATTAGAGCAGACACGCCCACAATTAAACGGATTGATTCTGATGACGCCATTTTACATCGAAGAAAATCCCGAAGAACCGATGCGGAAACAGATGGATGATTATGGTGCGGTGGTGAAAAACCTGGCAAACGACTTTGATGCGGTCTTTGTCGATGTTCAGGGCGCATATAATGAATACCTGAAATATCGTCCGACACAATCTCTCTGTTCGGACAGAGTACATCCCGGACAAACAGGGCATATGGTCATTGCGAGAGCATTTTTAACAGCAATTGGATTTGAGTGGAATCGGTGAGTCGATATGGCAGTTAAACGCATAGGGCAGGTGATTCGACTGCAACCGGATGCCTATGAAGAATACAAACGCCTCCATGCTGATGTGTGGGAGGATGTGCTGGCAACCATTCATAAAGCCAATATTCGCAATTACAGCATTTTTCACTGGAACGGGTTATTATTTGCCTATATGGAATATGTCGGTGATGATTTTGAAGCGGACATGGCATCTATCGCTGATGACCCGAAAACCCGTGGATGGTGGGCTTTGACTGACCCGCTTCAAGAACCTGTAGAAGGGGATTCATCGGGTAGTATTGAGGGCAACTGGTGGAAAGATATGGAAGAGTTATTCCATACCGATTGAAAGGGTAAACCTATGCGGATCATTGATAGTCATGTGCATTTCTGGCATCCTGAGACATTGCGCTATACCTGGCTAGATGAAATTGATCTGCTCAACAAGCCTTTTCTGCCCGATGATTTTGACGCTGCTACAGGTGATATTGATGTTGAAGGTATCGTTTTTGTTCAGGCAGATTGCGACAGTCAACAGGCGGTTGATGAAGTTGAATGGGTTGCCTCTCTGGATGAGCGCATTCAGGCAATTGTTGCTTTTGCTCCCCTTGAAAATGGCAACGCAGCCCGTCTGATGCTCGAAAAATTGACAGGCTATGAGCGTGTAAAAGGTGTCCGGCGCTTAATACAATCCGAAGCATCAGGATTTGCACGACAACCGGATTTCATCAAAGGGGTGCAATCCCTCTCAGAATACAATCTCTCATTCGATATTTGTGTATATCATCATCAACTGCCGGATGTGCTTGAACTGGTAAAACAATGCCCCGATATATGTTTTGTCTTAGACCACGCCGGAAAACCAGGTATCAAAGCAGGATTACTTGACCCCTGGCGCGGACATATCTCACAATTAGCTCAATTTGATAATGTATGCTGCAAAATATCGGGGATGATTACCGAAGCCGATCATCAAAACTGGTCAGAGGATAGCCTCAAACCTTACATTGAGCATCTTCTCAATACATTCGGGACAGAGCGTTTGATGTTCGGAAGCGATTTTCCGGTGATGAATCTCGCCGGAGATTATTTACGGTGGTTCAATACATTGCAAAGCATTCTCACAACATTGACTGAGGCAGAGACAACAGCGATTTATTATGAGAATGCCCGTTCATTCTACAAAATTGAGGATTTATAGCCTGGATAAAGTATCTGACAGCACATCAATCGCACGCAAATATTCATCGAGGTCAAGATGTTCATCGGGCGTGTGGTCGAGTGCAGAATCACCGGGTCCATAAGCAACTATCGGACAATTCCAGATCGGCGCTACGATATTCATATCGGCTGTACCTGTTTTATGGACAAAGCGTGGTGTACCCTCGTTTGCACGGATTGCTCCCCGGAAAGCCCGACTGAGCGGATTATTTTTGTCAGCAACAAAGGCAACTTCATGACCATATGCACGGATTGTGCCTGTTTCCGGTTGGAGTGCCGCTTCAACATCCTGCGGGGTGATTGTCGGCGGAATACGGAAGCCGACCAATGCCCGTGACCAGCCATAAGCGCCATCCTGTCCACTGTTGATTTCCTGCAACGTCGCATCTAATTGTCCGAAAATACGGGTTTCATCTGCATTAATTTCTGCGGTATATGCTTGAACTGTTTGCCAGTAATTGACTGCATGTTCCGGGGCTGAAAGTGCCTGTCCTGCGCTATGAGCCAATGCCCCGCGCCATTCGTATTCCAGCAGTAAACGCCCTTTGTAGCCGAGAGTGATTCTATCCCAATTAGAGGGTTCACCGATGACACACATTTCCGGCTGATATTGTGTGGCAGCGAATCGAGCACCTTTACTGGAAGCGGCTTCTTCTTCTACTGCTCCGATGACAATCAAGCGCACATCATCCGGTAAATTTGCCCGCGCTGCGGCAACCGCAAATGTACATAATGAACCTTTGGCATCCACCGACCCACGTCCATAGAGCAAGCGCCCTTCGATTTTGACAGGTGGATTTCCGGCAAAGGTATCAATGTGCCCGAGCAAAACAATATCGCGTGAGCCATTTCCAATAATACCGACCGCATTACCTGCCTCATCGACAAAAGCCTCATCGTAACCGTGTTGACTCATCCATTCGACCAGCAGGGCAGATGCAGGTGCTTCCTGTGTCGATGGACTTTCTGTCGCTACAAGGTCGTGAATCAGTTGTTCGGCAATTTTGTTATCTACCGCCGTTGGTATGTTCAGTTCAGAAACCAATAGAGTAAACCCTCATTATTCTTGTATATTTATTGACTCAACATCCACTGATAAAGTTCATCCATATCATAGGCGAGGTCTGCTGCTTCGACATGTTGTTCACCCTCAAATACAGTAAATTTCACTTTTTCAGAGCCTTTATCGCGTAGTATCTTGACCATTTCTTCTGTATGACCAATTGGCACAGCACCATCTTTATCGCCATGAAATGCCCAGACTGGCATCTCTTTCAAGACATCAACTTTATCCAGATTTGGCGGTTTGACGGCTGCAACAGGCGCAATCGCACGGAAGCGTTCCGGATGCTCCATCGCTATAGTCCATGTTCCAAGCCCACCCATGCTGAATCCGGTCAAAAAGACACGGCTAGAATCTACCGGATGACTGGAAATCAACTGATCTATCAAGGTCATCACAGGTTCTGTCTGTGCATCCCAGTAAGTTGTTTCAGGGCATTGTGGCGAGAGGACAATGAATGGGAAATTGTTTTCCTGCTCCAGACGTTTGGGTAAGCCCCATGCCTTCACACGCTCAATATCTGTGCCACGTTCACCGCGTCCATGCAAAAATACAATTAATGACCAGTGTTTGCATTCCTGTAGATTGTCCGGCGTGTACAACAGATGCGGCAAAATTCCCTTGATAAATTTGTGTGGCATGATGCTCTCCCTATGTTCGCGTTAGATTTTCCTAATCTATCATGCCTCTGTTAGAATTGCCTCAATCGCATCAACTATCTGTTGCATTTCCTCGTATGTAATCACCAGTGGCGGCAATAATCTCAGGACGGTATTTCCCGCAGGAAGTGCCAGGATACCCCGTTCCTGTAATGCCTGTAAAACGGGAGTCACGCGCCCTTTGAGTTCAATCCCGATAATTAAACCCTGTCCACGCACTTCGCGTACAGCATCCAATTCTAATGCACGGATATGTTCCATCAGCCACTGACCTTTTTCGGCGGCTTGCTGTGGGAGATTTTCATCGCGCAGGGTTGAAATACTGGCTATAGCAGCGGCACAGGCTAAAGGGTTGCCTCCGAAAGTGCTGCCGTGATTGCCTGATGACAATTGTCCGAGTTCTCCGCGCCACGCAACCGCACCCATTGGCATTCCGCCAGCAATTCCTTTTGCCAGTGTAATCACATCCGGCACAATTCCCGCATGTTGGAAAGCGAACCATTCCCCGGTGCGACCAAATCCGGTCTGAATTTCGTCAATGATGAGGAACGCACCTGTTTCTGTGCAAATTTCACGCAATGCTTGCAAATATTCGACACTTGCAGGATGAACACCACCTTCGCCTTGAACAGCTTCGACAACGACAGCGGCGGTTTCTTCTGTGATGACTTCCCGTGCGGCTTCGATATCATCATAACGAATGTGTTTAACATCGGGTTGCCATGCGGCGAATTGTTTACGGTATTTTGGATTCCAGGTTAATGAGAGTGAGCCCAATGTACGCCCGTGAAATCCGCGCATTGTTGCGACAATACCCGTGCGATTGGTCAGAATTCGCGCCACTTTGAGCGCACCTTCCATCGCTTCTGTCCCGCTATTGCAAAGGAAAAAGCGATTGAGAGCTTCCGGTAGAACAGAATCCAATAATTGATATAACTCTGCGCGACGGTCATTATAGAAAATTTCAGGTGTGCTGATAATCGTTCCAGCCTGGTCGGTAATCGCCTGAACAACTGCCGGGTGACTATGCCCTAAAAGCGCAACTCCCTGACCGCTTGTCGCATCAATATAGCTGTTGCCTTCATCATCCCAGACTGTCGAAGCCTGTCCGCGAACGACGGCTAATGGACGTTTCGGATAGGCACCGGATGTATGAGCATCTTCGATTTGTGTAATTGTTTGCATGTTGCTTGTGACCATTTTTTCATGCCCCTACGGGAGATTCAGCTAAAAAATGTGTTCCCATGCCATTAAGTGCCTGTGATACCGGATTACTGATACGACCATCGCCAATGATGACACGATTGACGCCACCCTCAAGAGCTTCTTGTGCGCCGAGAACTTTACGTTTCATGCGTCCCTGTGCCCAATCCATTGCTTGCTCAATTTGTCTGGCAGGAATTTCAGCGATAGGTGCATCATCATTCTCAAAATCACGGTACAAGCCTTCGATATTGCTGAGAATTACCAAGGTATCGGCATTGAGTTCAGCAGCAACAGATGCACTCGCACGGTCGCCATCAATATTGAGCAAACCATCGTCACTGAGCGCCATTGGTGGCAAAACGGGAACGTGTCCCTGTTCGAGAAGAGCTAACAGACGGTCGCCATTTACACCGGAAATACTGCCTGTGTAATCATCACGAACAATGCGTACTCGACCATCTACCACAGCGCGAATCGCTGTTTTACGTGTGCCACTGACGACAACATCATCAGTCACGCCGATTGCATTGACATTGTAGCTATAGAGCCACTCGCAAATATCGTCATTGACCGAACGTGCGGCAGCGACAAACACATCGCGGGTGCGTTCGTCTGTATAGCGTGAACTGTGTCCGCCGGGGGAGGTGAGGTTGCGTACAGGTACGTCTAAATCCTCACACATCTGATTCATACGTGCGCTGACACCATGAACAATAATCAGAGGGCGTGTTTTTGCGATTTCTGCTAAATCCCGGCAAGCACGCGGCATATCTAAACCTTCGCCGCCACCGAGTTTGACTACCAGTAAGTTTTCCATGTGTGTTTTCTCCATATTCGGGCATGACACATCATGCCCCTAACGTAGGGGGTTGGCGTGCCAAACCCGATGTATTGCAGTTTTCAGTGAAATAATTACGGATAAATTCCGGGAAATTCGAGTCCGGCGCATTCATCAAAATTGAACATCAGATTCATACTCTGAACAGCACTTCCGGCTGCGCCTTTGCCGAGATTATCGAGTGCGGCGATAATCACCGCATGACGACCATCACTATCCAGTTCAAAACCGATGTCACAGTAATTTGTCCCTGCGACAACTCGCGGTTCTGGCAAACGATGTAAACCTGTTTTGCTGGCAACCAATCGAATGAAAGGTTCATCACGATAGGCAGCACGATAGATTTTCCAGAGGTCTTTTTCTGCGATTTGTTTGTTAAGTTCGACATGCGCCAGTAAATGAATACTGCGAATCATTTCGATTGCTGTCACACTGAAACGAAGGGGCACATCTTCGCCCATAATCATTTGCGCTTCGGCAGTATGACGATGATTTGTTGCTGCATAGGTTCGTACTGCCCCGGAACGAATCGGGTGATGTGAACCAGCATTGGCGCTGTTGCCACCTTCGGATGAACCAACTTTCAATTCCGCATGAATGCTCTCGACCATGCCGGATTGCACCAGTGGCGATAATGCTAAATTGAGTGTTGTCGCGTTACATCCGACGCCGGAAGCATAATTTGTGCCCCGTAATTGCTCACGGCGAAATTCCGGCAAACCATAAACGAAACGCTCAAGCCAATCAGGGTTAGGATGCGGAGCGCCATACCATTGTTGATAGGCTTGAGGCGAGTCGAGCCTAAAATCAGCACTTAAATCAATAATTTTGGGAGCAAGTGCTGCATAGGATTCGATATTTTTTGCGCTAAATCCATGAGGAACAGCCAGGAATAAAATGTCGGATTCCTCCAGCGCATCAGGATGGATGAATTGTAATTTTGTCGCCGCGCGCATATTGGGATGCACTGTATAAACGTAGCGTCCTGCATGTTCACGGCTGGTAATTTGTGTGACTTCGACTTCCGGGTGGAAATGGAGCAGGCGTAAGAGTTCACCACCTGTAAATCCACTGCCGCCGACAATTGCTGCTCTAATCATGCAGGCATGACCTCCTCGCCATAGAGCGCAAAACGAACGACTTCTCTAGCGATGTCTACACCTGTTGGTGCGCTACTATTGCGAAATTCCATTGTGTGATTGATTTCATTGACCAGCAAATTACCGTTTTCATCTTCCAGCAAATCAATCGCGAGGATGCCACCACCGACAGCATTTGCCGCACGCACACAAATATCATTCAATTCATGTGTGACAGGGCAGTTGCTTGCCTGACCACCTTTTGCGGTATTAGTAATCCAGTGGGGTGAGCTACGGTAAATCGCGCAGATGGTATTATTGCCGACCACAAAAGCACGAATATCGCGTCCGGGTTTATCAACATATTCTTGAACATAGTAGGTGTGGTGGGTGTAATTGCCGAGTGTCTGGCGATGTTCGATAATCGCTTCGGCGGAGTCGCGGTCATTAACACGGGCGAGAAGGCGTCCCCATGAGCCTGTGACGGGTTTCAGGACTGCGGGATAATTCACATCTTCGATTGCTTCCATCGCACTATTTTCCGAAAAACCTACCCGTGTTTCGGGCTGAGGCACATTTGCGGATGCCAGTGCCAGCGATGTCTGTAATTTATCGCCACAGATGGATGCTGTCTGGAAACTGTTCATTGTACGAACGCCCCATTGATTGAGGATTGCCAGGGCATACATCCCGCGTGATGTACTGACACAACGTTCGAAAATCACGTCATATTCAGACCAGGCAATGCCGGATGGGGCAAGTTGTTCCGCACCTTCATTGAGATTGAACATCAAATCACGGTCTAAGATGATATCTAAGTCTGCCCCTTCATTACGGAAGGCTTCGATCAGTAATTTTTCTTCTGCTCTGATGTGTGTAATCAATAATCCAACGCGCATGATTATTCCCCCCAATCTTCTTCAACTTCGGGTGCGAAGTCGAGTTCTACGGGGTCAAGGCTGACGATTTCGAGTTCGCTACCGCAATCAGGGCAAGCGATGAGTTCATTTTCCATTGCATCTGTCGGGATTGTTACATCTGCTTCGCAAGCAGGGCATGTCGGGTTTGTCATTTTTGGTTTCTCCTGTTGTTTTTTGTTGTGACACACCGGCGGTGTGTCGCTACATTGATTTCATTTATATAAACTGCCTGAATTGGCAAAATAAAAAAACCACCATCCAGATTGTCCTGGATGGCGGCTCTACAGGTTCATAGGGCAAGCACAACTATCCAGAACGGGTGTCTAGCATCTTCTTGTTCTTCTTCTTTGCTGTCATGTTGATGATTGTCATAGTTGTCTCTTCTTCATGTTTTCGGGCACGGCACGCCGTTCCCCTACAAATATATAAACAAAAAAACCTGCCGCGTGGACAGGTTCTTGTTATCAAATCAGGTTTCGTTACCCTGAAAGCAAAAACGCCCACGCTTATGTGTGGTTGGTCTTCTTTGCCTTCTTGGAAATGCTGGTAACGACTGTCATTGGAAAAATTCCGTTTCTTTTTGAATATGTGCAAAGAATAACAGCCCGGGAAAATCTTGTAAACAGCAAAAGCATTAAATTTTGAAGATGGTACAGTCTATCTAATTCGATTTGTGCAGAATATATAGTTTGCATTCTCAGCCTATCAACATCTGTTATCAATTTTATACTGATAACGTGACTTCTTAGTAAAAATGCTGGTGCGGTAAAGGAATTACAATTATGGGTACATGGGGATCTGAAAATTTCGAAAACGATCAGGCATTAGATTTTTTGAATAAATTTATCGAGAATATTTTGGCTGATATAACAGATGGAATGGTCAATTTAGAAAAAAGACAGTCCATATCCTACGCGGATGAATACAAATTGATACCTTTGTTTGATATTTATATTACCATTTGTATCAAATATGACGCTATTCCCTCAATAGATTTAGATACTCTTAAAGGTTGGCAGGCACAATACCTGACATTTTTTGATAAAGATACGACGATGTATCCTGAGACATTCAAACAAGAACGACGTGAAGCCATAGTAAATACATTTGAACGTCTCAAATCATATATTCTTGATTGGATATAATAGTGTCGTATCCTTTATCTATAATTGCCACACAAACACAAAACTAACAGGCATTCCGCGATGTTTTTCCCATTTAGGTTTTGCGGCAATCCACTCATCATCAATTAAACCCTCGTCCATTGTGATGAGTTGCCATCCAGCTTGATAAGCAGCTTTGATGTGGTCGCTGAATAGATGCACATAGCTGTGAATTGTCTTTGCGTTACCTTCTGCATCATCATAATGAGTCGGAATCCCTGCCATCAAAAAATGAGGATGAAAGCCCACCAGCACAAAGTATCCGCCTGATTTTGTAACTCTGGCAACTTCTTGATACAGCGGAGCAAGTTCCGGCAAATGTTCATCAGCCAGCGATTGTGTGCAGATGTCGTAGGTATCAGAAGATAAGCCTGTCTCGAAGACATTGGCATTGTGCAGTGAACGATAAATATTCTTCGATTTTGCGACTGCCAGCATTTCCGGTGTTAAGTCTACGCCATCGACAGGGGAGTCAGTTTTTGTTTGTAACCATGCCCCGATACGACCCGTCCCGCAGGCAAGGTCAAGAATGGCATCGGCTTTTGACCAATTAATGTCCACCAGATTGAAAAGACGAATATCCATTTCATCCTGAACGATGTTTTCGTAAGTTGTTACCCATTCGCCATATCCTTCCTGTACTTCGACGATTGGATATTGCCGCTTGTCATAAAGACTATGTTCCATGTTTATCTCATATTTAGCTATAATGATCTTTTGTGAACCATTATAGCTAACAAATTATTCGTATCAATGCTGTGGTTCAAGAATTAGCTTCAATTTATGAAAATATGCCTCTAAATCTCGATTCCCAACTTGAATCATCATCGGTTTAATAAAAAATGCCATCCACGCTGGAATTTCAGGATTCATCAGATAATGAATCTCTGTCGCACCTTCAATTTCGCGAAAATGAACTTCAAACTGTGGAATAATGCCGAAAAATGCTGTTCCTCTGTAAACAACCTGTTGCTCAGGACAAAATTCGCTGATTTCAAAATCAAAATGGCGTAGCATTCCAAAAAAGGAGTAATAATATCGAAACATTGAACCTCTGTCTAATTCGCCACTATCCAATCGTTCCCGTTTGGTAATCATCGGGTGAATATTGGGAGCATTCGCAATATCAGCTACTAAAGCAAAAACTTCGTCAATCGGGCTTGCAATTACAGAGCGTTTTTCAAATAGCATGGGCTGAAACCTTTTGTAAATCTGTTCGATATTTGATTCTAGCAACATATTCGCTGCCAATTTCACAAAAAATACTGCCAATGACTGCCAATCGATTGAGCCAATTCAATTGACAGGGAAAAACCACTGTGCTATGCTTCCGTCAATTAACATTAACCTGTAATCGGGTGCGTGAATACACGGAAGTATCGCGCATAATGGGGAAAGTTGGTGCAAGTCCAACACTGTCCCGCAACGGTAATAATGAGTTATCAGAATTAATGCTGAAAACTGATTGAAGTCCGAATGCCCGCCTGATTATGAGTTCGTGCAATATCCTTCGTGGAAAAAGGATAACGAGCGAGGTCAGCGCATCGACTGCGATAACCCCGCCACTCTTGTGGCTTTTTTTGTCCCTACCGGGATAGTCACACAACCCCACGCAGGTATTGCCATCTTTTCACAATTTATATGAATTACATCGAGGGAGATGTGCAATGCTTAAACGTTTCAGCCTATTTTTGCTGACTCTAGTTCTTGTTATACCTGTTTTTGCTCAGGATGGCGCGATTGAACGCAATCTGACAGACGATTGTGTCACTGAATTTGATGCGTCGGTCGATTATTTCCCCCAAAAAGCGGAAATCGAATATGCAGAAGGCTTCACAGTCGAATACTTCAATAATTATAAGGTCGTGACCATTGTGCCCTGGGTCGGCGCGGAAGAAACTTTCACCTATGTGCTGGTTCAATGTGGCACAGAAGCCCCGGAAATGGACGCCGATGCAGTCGTAGAAATCCCTGTAGAAAGTGTCGTGACGCTTTCAACGACAATTCTGCCGCACATTGTGTCACAGGATTTAGTTGATCACCTTGTTGGTGTCGATACGCTGGCATTCACCTCAACACAGGAAATTCTCGATAACGCAGACAATATCGCAGAAGTCGGTAGTGGATTTTCCGGTTTTAATCTGGAAGTCATCGCAGAACTTGAACCCGCGTTGATTATGGGGCAGCAATTCTTTGCGGGTGATACAGCGTTCGACCCGATTAGCGAACTCGGTGTCACAGTCGTTCTGAACAGCGATTTTGCCGATACCTCACCATTAGCTGCTGCTGAATGGGGTAAATATCTATCCCTGTTCTTCAATACTGAAGCACTCGCTAACGAAACATTTGAAACAGTCGAAACAGAATACAATGCTCTGGCTGCATTAACCGCCGATGTTGAAACCCGTCCAACTGTGATTGCGGCAACCCCGTTTCAGGGTGCATGGTTTATGCCAGCAGGGGATAGCACAATTGCCGAATTCATTGAAAATGCAGGGGGTGATTTCCTGTTCAGTGATCTTGAAGGTACAAGTGTTAACCTCAGCTTTGAAGAGGTGTTAGAGCAGGGTAGTGAAGCAGAATACTGGGTAAATCTCAATCAAATCTGGTTGACACCGGATGAAATGCTTGCAGATGATGAACGCTATGTTGAATTCGCAGCATTCGAGAATGGCAATGTCTGGAACAACAATCTCGCACAGAATGACATGGGCGGTAACGCTTATTTCGAGAGTGGTTTTGTTAATCCCCACCTCGTTTTAGCTGATCTGATTGCAATTTTGCATCCAGAATTGTTGCCAGACCATGAATTTGTCTACTATCGCAACTTTGAAACAGCAGAATAACAACATAATTTGGGGCGTAACATGTTGCGCCCCTATGGAATTTTCTTATGGCAAATACTACCTTGCAACTTGATGACTCGCAGTCGAATACCTTACCCCGCATGAATATCGGTATTCGCTGGTTGCCGATTTCCTTAATGGCAGTCGGATTAATCGCACTATTTTTGCTGGTGCTGATGATGGGGTCAGTGAAAATACCCCTTTCTGAAATCATCACTGTCCTGATTGGAGGCGAAGCCAGTAAATCCTCGTGGACGACAATTATCCTCCAGGTGCGTCTCCCGAAAGCGATTACAGCAGTTCTGGCAGGGGCGGCACTGGGCATCAGTGGCTTGATGATGCAGACATTTTTCAGGAATCCGCTGGCGGGTCCTTTCATCTTAGGGATTAGTTCCGGGGCAAGTCTCGGCGTGGCGCTGGTGGTTCTCACTGCGGGGACAGTCGGCGGCGTTGTCATTGCAGGATTCGGCTTAATGGGGGATTTAGCGCTTGCACTGGCAGCCGGGGCAGGTGCGGGTCTAACGATGTTGATTGTGCTTCTCATCGCGCATCAGGTACGTAATAGCATGACATTGTTGATTCTCGGGTTGATGTTCGGCTATTTCACGAGTGCAATCGTCAGTATTTTGCTGTATTTTGCTGTGCCGGAACGCATTCAATCCTACATTCGCTGGACATTCGGTACATTCGGCGGCACAACCTGGTCTCAAATTCAGATATTTGCGCCTCTGGTACTGCTCGGTCTAATCGGGGCGTTTGCACTCTCAAAAACCCTGAATGCACTACTACTCGGGGAAACTTATGCGCGTACTATGGGCTTGAATGTCAATCGGGCGCGAATCAGCATCATTGGAATCACAGCCATTCTTGCCGGAACAGTCACCGCATTCTGTGGTCCCATCGGATTTATCGGGATTGCAGTACCCCATCTTTGCCGCACAATTCTTGGCACATCGGAGCATCGCTCACTTGTTCCCGCGACAGTGTTAATGGGAGGCATCGTCGCATTGGTTGCCGCGATTGTCGCTGAAATGCCGGGCTCACAAATCATTTTACCCCTGAATGCTGTTACATCGATTATCGGTGCGCCTGTTGTGATATGGGTAATTTTACGCCGTAAAAATCTCACGAAATCATTTGCCTCATGACTGAAAAACCTGTCCTGAAAACACATAACCTGAGCATCGGCTATCCAAAACATACCGTGACAACGGGTATCAATGAAAACCTGTTTGCCGGAGAACTTGTTTGCCTTATTGGACCCAACGGCGCAGGAAAAACGACTCTCATGCGAACGATTGCCGCGATGTTATCTCCTATAGAAGGGCATGTCACACTAATCGGGGATGATGTACGCTCACTCGAATCACGAATTTTAGCGCAACGTCTCAGCGTGGTATTGACCGATAGAATCAATGTTGGGTTACTGAGTGGCTATGAACTGGTCGCGCTCGGACGGCATCCTTATACAGATTGGACAGGTAATCTCACAAAAAATGATGAAAATATCATCCGGTGGGCAGTCAATGCAGTCGGGGCAGACGAATTAGCACCCCGTCATATCCATGAATTGAGTGATGGTGAGCGTCAAAAATTGATGATTGCGAGGGCACTGGCTCAAGACCCTGCCGTAATGATTCTGGATGAACCAACGGCATTTTTAGACTTGCCACGCCGGGTTGAAATTATGCAACTGCTACGGAATCTCGCACGTGAGACAAATCGCGCAATCTTGCTATCCACACATGATTTAGACCTCGCACTTCGCAATGCGGATCGCATCTGGTTGATGCCGAAAAATGATGCCATACAGGTTGGTGCGCCGGAAGATTTAGTGCTTACAGGCGCGTTTGAGAAAGCATTTGCCAGTGAAGGCGTTCAATTCGATAAGCGAACCGGGTCATTTCGTCCGATGGTTGGCGCTCAGCATGAAGTTGCCCTGATTGGAGAGGGTATCAATCGTATCTGGACAGAGCGTGCATTGGAACGGGCAGGGTTTACAGTAGTTGAATCGGCATCCACTGCAATTACTATCGGGGAGTCTGATTGGACGCTAAAAAAGGGTGAAGCTGTCACCCCTGAAAAAGTATATTCACTTTATGACCTCGTCACGGCACTCCAGAGCTAGATTGCCAGCACCTTATTTGTAAATTTGACCGTCAGGCGTACTTTGCCAATTTGCAAACTATCGCCATGTGTTAAAACATGCGGTATTTCAGGGTCAATCCGTTTGCCGTTAACAAATGTTCCGTTAGTCGTGCTGTGGTCGGTGATGAACAATAAGCCATTTTGATTATTGAGTGTGGCATGACGACGGGATACGCCGAACAATTTGCCGCCAAAATCAGTTAAATCAATAGCCGGTTCATAATTTTGGGCAGGGTCTTCCCGTCCGATAATAATGTCATGTACATCTTCACTGCGGATACTAAAAATGTGGTCAGGGTTTTTGACAACAAATTCAACCTCACGAAAACGTCCGCGACCAAAACGGAACAAATCCGGTGCAAGTTCAGGATATTCACCGGTAATTCGCATCGTTTCAGCAGTGCTTCTGGCAAGTTCCGTTTCGACCTCTGCGCGGTCTACGTTGATCTCTGTCTCAACCTCGTTATTGTTTGATTCGTCGCGTAGCATCTAAGCTATCCCCACTTCATTAACGAAATTTCAAATATTAAATTGTATGATGACTTTATTGACTCCATAATATACTGTTGCACAAAAATATCAATAAGGTGCGGCATTGAGGTATTTCACTTTTCAATTATTACATTAATTATTCATTAATTTAAAGTAGCTCTGCCACCCGGAATTGAGTGACAGAGCAGAAAATTACAGGATAGCTTTAAGAGATTCTTCTGTGGCATTGAGCGTATGTAAAATATCGTCGGAAGAATGCACATAGCTCATGAAACCCGCTTCATATTGGCTCGGTGCCAGGTAAACACCGCGATTGAGCATCTCATGATAGAATTTGCCGTAGAATTCTGTATCAGCGTATTGTTTAGCTGTAGCATAATCACGAATAACTGCGCCTTCTTCTTTGAGGAAATAGAAGCCAAACATCGTGCCAACATTGCCTGTTTGAATTGGCACGCTTAATTTTTCAGCGATTTCAGCAATACCGGTGATGAGTTGCCCCGCTTTATCAGCAGTTTCAGCAAATGCGCCCTCTTTTCGCCATTCATTGATAGTTGCAAGCCCGGCAGTCATGGCAAGCGGGTTTCCACTCAGTGTGCCTGCCTGATACATCGTGCCAGCAGGGGCGACAGTTTGCATGATCTCTCGTTTGCCAGCATATGCACCAACAGGCAATCCACCTCCGATAACTTTTCCGAGACAGGTAATATCCGGGTCGAGATTCCAGATTTCCTGTGCCCCGCCGACACCCGCACGGAATCCGGTCATCACTTCATCCAGAATCAGCAGGGCGTCATTTTCGTGGCAAATATCAATCAAACCCTGCAAATAACCTTCGTCCGGCACAACAAATCCCATGTTGGCGGCAATTGGTTCGACAATCGCGCCAGCAATTTCGCCGGGATTTTCTTCAAATAACTTACGAACAGCCTCTAAATCATTATAAGGAGCAGTCAGTGTATTTTGTGCCGTGCCTTTGGGAACACCGGGAGAATCGGGCAAGCCAAATGTCGCAACACCACTGCCCGCCTGTACCAGCAACATATCGGCATGACCGTGATAATTTCCTGCAAATTTGATGATTTTGTCACGTCCGGTATATGCGCGTGCGAGACGTAAGGCACTCATGCAGGCTTCTGTACCACTATTGACGAAGCGAATCATTTCGATAGAGGGCACAGTTTCGATGACCAGTTTCGCCAGTTCATTTTCGATTGCCGTTGGTGCGCCGTAACTTGTTCCGCGTAAAAGTGCTTCCTGCAAGGCTTCGACCACAGCAGGGTAGGCATGTCCTAAGACAAGTGGTCCCCAGCTAAGCACATAATCAATCAGGTCGTTGCCATCGGCATCAATCATATGAGCGCCAATCCCTTTTTCGATGACTCTTGGTGTGCCTCCGACACTCTTGAATGCGCGAACCGGGCTATTGACCCCGCCAGGCATCAATGTTTGTGCTTCCTGAAATAATGTTTCCGATTTTGTTGTTGTCATTGTTTATCCCCATCTATGTAGGGGTGCAACATGTTGCGCCCTTACGATTACATCTATGTTTAATTAATAATCAACTGTTTCAATTTCTCGACGGCTGCTCTTGCCGTTTTGATCGTATCCGGTATACCGACGCCGTGATAAGCATTCCCTGCTATGGCGATATTCTCCGGCAGGGCAGATTCAATTGCGGCGATGCGCTCAATATGCCCGACATCATATTGTGGATAGGCATTTTCCCATGCGCCATAGAGATACCATTCCGGTTTCGCTGTGATGCCCATGATGGCACGTAATTCCTCGCGAACGATTGCCAGTAATTCACTCTCATTTTTATCGAGCATATAACGGGTGTTAGGTCCTCCGAAGAAAACACGAATCAGCGCTTTTCCATCGGGCGCACGATTATTCCACTTGGCATTTGCCCACTGCATTCCGTCTATCATACGTCCGGCACTGGCTGGAATGACCACGCCGTAAGCATCCAATTCTGTCGGAACATCGCTTTTATCGAATAACAGTGACATGCTACCAATTCCGGCATAGCGAATCGTCGCCAACCCCTGCGCTGATGATCCGGCAACTGATTCCAGCAACACAGAAGAAACATTCGCCTGAGTCGCCAGAATGAGTGTATCGGCATTCAAGACAGTGCCATCTTCCAGATGAACTTTATAGCCATCGCGAATATCTGTTACACGTGCATTGAGTCGCACATCGCCTGTGAGTTTTTCTGTGAGATGCTTAATCATCGTAGACATGCCATTTCTGAAGGAAACCAGCGCAGGTTGTGTTGATTGCGGGGCATCTTTCAGTGATTCAGTCATGCTTTTAATCAGGCTACCGTATTTTTTCTCCAGAGCGCGATACTGTGGAAAGGTCGCCAGAATACTCTGGTCGTGCATATCGGCATTATAGACCCCGGCTAATAGAGGGTCAGCTAATTTATCGAGGGCTTCTTCTCCCATGCGCCGGATGACAAAGTCTGCCAGTGATTCATCGTCATCACTCTTGTTCGGCGGGATGAATTGCTCGATTAAGACACGCAATTTTCCGGGAAAGCTCATTAGAGGCGATGCCATAAACGCATTAATATTAGTCGGGACAAGAAGGCGCAATCCGTCGGGCAGAGGCGCGAGTTTACCATCTGCCAGCACATAAATCCGTTCCGGCGTGTCATTGACAGCGACCAGTTCATCTTCCAGCCCGATTTCTTTGACTAACTCCATTGCATGAGGCTTGCGTGTGATGAAGGCATCGGGACCCAGTTCTACAATACAGTTATTTTGATAGCGCGACTGAATCAAGCCCCCGAATGAATCCGAGGCTTCCAGCAGGGTATAGTCAATGCCTTCCTCTTGCAAATACCATGCTGAAGCAAGTCCGGCAATTCCGCCGCCGATGATAATTGTACGTTGCTCTGATGTAACTTGTATTTTCATGAAATTTGCTATCGTCCAATCATTCTTGTTAAGCGGTCAGCTTTCAGCCATCAGCAGTCAGGTTTCCGTCATCAATCGGGCGTGATGCGAGTTTATCAACGAGTTCAATCAATTTATCATTTACACTAATCGTGTCGAATTCATATTCCTCTTTTGAACCACCTGCAACATATTTCAACTGCATAGTATCTTCCGTTAGTATGATGAATAATCGCGCAAAATCTTTTCGTAATCTATGATGCCTTGATCGTGATAGCACAAAATAGTAAATAGATTGTCCGGCTCGAAGTTTTCTATCATATCCTCTGTCGCGAAGGTACGTGATTATTTTCAGAATGTGGTCATGTTCCCAATAATTAAGCCTCTCGAAAAAGAGTTGTACCTTATCCCACGATGCTAAAAAATCCTTTTCGATTTGCTCCATATCGTGACTCATAGCTTGCCTCAAATAATCCAATCTCGGACATGATGCATCATGTCCCTACAATTACATCTCATAAATGTACAATGTAGGGACGGCATGGATGCCGTCCGCTTTCTTATTATTCGTTATTTGCTACTATATTCATGCACAAAATCAACCAGCTTTTTCACATTCTCCACCGGAGTCGTTGGCAAAATGCCGTGTCCCAGGTTGAAAATGAAACCGTCACGACCATTCATGCGGTCGAGCACATCTTTTGCACGAACTTCCAGTTCATTCCAGGGTGCATGAAGTGCTACGGGGTCGAGATTGCCCTGAACAGCAACATTATCACCGAGAATTTCAGTAGCTTTATCGATTTCAATGCGCCAATCCACGCCGATGACATCTCCGCCAGCATCCCGAATATCAGTCAACATGCCGTTGGTATTTGTGCCAAAGTGAATCAACGGCACGCCAGCATCTTTTGCAATATCGAGTGCCTGTTTGCTATAGGGTTGGACATACTGACGATAATCTACCGGATTGAGTTCACCGACCCAGCTATCGAACAATTGCAAACACTGTGCGCCAGCTTTTGCCTGCGCCAGCAGATAATCCCCTGCAATTTGAGCCAATTTGCTCATGAGTTTATGCCAGGCATCTTTGTCACTGTACATCATGCTCTTGAGATTGACTTTGTTCTTGCTTGAGCCACCTTCGACAGCATAGCTTGCCAGTGTGAAAGGCGCACCACTGAATCCGATAAGCGGCACTTCGCGTTCATCCAATGCTTCACGGGTGAGTTTGATTGCATCCAGCGTGAACCAGAGGGCTTCTTCTGCCGGAGGGACAACTAATTTCTCCACATCGGATGCTGTCCGAACCGGATTATGAATCACAGGACCTTCGCCCTTCACAAATTCGAGTTGCAGTCCCATACCTTCAAGCGGCGGCAAAATATCAGCAAAGATAATCGCCGCATCAAGGTCAAAAGCGTTAATCGGTTGCATGGTGACTTCGCGTGCCAGTTCAGGCGTTTTGATAATGTCGAGGATGTCATAAGTTTTGCGTAATTCACGGTATTCTGCCATGTAACGCCCCGCCTGACGCATCAACCACACAGGCACAGCGTCCACAGGTTCACGACGTGCCGCTCTCAGGAAACGACTTTCTTTTTCAATTTTTTCTGCGTTCGGTAATTTGTTCAAATCAACTGTAACCATCAAATGTCCTTCTGAATTTAGTCAAACGGTTCTTCAATTTGTAAGGAGGCTAGAAGTGCATCTATCAAACGTAAATCCGGGATGAATTCACTGTTATCATATGTTTCCAATGTATCGCTTATTTCGTTTATGTAAGCATTGTATTCTGCCGCGCCATTATCGTCAGCCTGTGCCGCTTCGTAGGGATCATACGCTGGATATTCATAATCCTCCGGGGCATCAATCGGAAAACTGACATCCACAAGGTAGACATCATCCCATGTGAATCCCTGATAACGATATTGCAGCATCTCATTTGAAATCGGAATTGTATCCTGTGCATATGCGGCTATAAAACGATAGCCCATACCCCCGGAGAACGGTACATAATAGGGACTGGCATAAATCATCTGAGCCGCACCGGGATAAAATTCGGGCAGGTCATTGATTTCATAAGAACTTAAATCGGGCTGAGTATCCAACAATTCAATCATCAGAGGGAAATTTACTCTCGCTGCACCGGTCGCCATGCTCTCAATCTCTTCAAAACCATTGGCATCCATAATACGAATTTTTGCCGCATTAAATTCACTTGAACCGGGGTCGATATAGCCCTCAAATGTGATTAAGAGATAAGTCGGAAAACCTCTATTGTCATCGTTTATTTCGATAGTCAGTGAATCTGCCAGTGCATCCGGCAGAACGAGCGAAACACCATTGTCAGCATAGTGTTCACCCTCAAAAATATCGACGAATACATCATCACTATTGCTGATGACTGTCCAGCCTGTGCCGTAGGAACTATCCACTTCCAGCCAGGTAAATCCACCGGAGCATTCTGTTTCAGACAGCACTTCAAAAAAGCCATTACCAGGAATCTGTCCGACCAGGTCGCCGGATGCAGCGGGGATTGATCGCAGATTATTGGCATCGCCCGGTGTGATAAGCCCGTAATTGCCGGGAGAGGCATCAACATCTAAACCGCAATTATCCTGTGCAGAGATAGTGATATAGAGTGTCAAAAGTATTGTGATGAGAAAAATTCGTTTGAACATATCGCCCCTAAACTGATAATTTCATGTGAATGATTTCAGGTTGCCGGATGAAACCTAACTTATCATTAATAGCTAGAATGCCTGTATTGACAGCATCATTGGTCACGCCAACTTTTGGAATTCCGGCTTCTTTCGCGTATTGAATGCCACATAATTTGAGCGCGGTGCTGATTCCCTTGCGGCGATATTCCGGTAAAGTGCCGGTTAGCTCAACATATGCCATATCATCAACAAACTGAAACAGTGAACTAATGCCGACATATTGACCATCATGGACGGCAAGAAAAGTGCCATCTGCCAAAAATTGTGGATGGTCGATTACGCTTGCACGCCATTGCTCGTAGGGCAGGGGCGTCACAGGTGTTTGGAGCGGAACATCAGCATCGACAGTTGTGTGAATTGTGTACACTTTTTCATCACGTTCGGGGTCGTTTGCCAGATCAGTGAATGAGCGAATGTCTATCCCCTGAGATGCCAGATTTTCCAATTTTTCAGGGAGCGTGCTCAAGTCTATCTGTGCTGCTTCCAATTGGCTCTCGATGCGGCGACTGCTTTCCATATATCCGCGCTTTGTAGCAAAAATGAAGCCGTCGATATTGGTTTCGTTCAGTCGCAGGTGCAAAGTTTCGGGTTGAAATTGCAGAACATCCTCATACATGGCGCGATAGAGCTTTGTGCCGAGACTCTTACGCCGGAAATCATCCTGTACGTAAATGTCGATATGAAATTGACCGGGTTGATACTGGTCGGCGTGCTGTGTGTAGTATGTGTAGGCAACAATTTTATCGCCTTGCAAGGCAACAAAAACCTGGTGTTTGCACTTTTCAGGACGATGTTCAGCCGCATAGTGTAAATTCTCCGCACTACGGGGATAGTCAGGACGCGATTCTGTCATCAATGCTGCGATGTCAGTGTAATCTTCGGTTGTCGCCGGACGAATCACAGCTTGATTAGTCATTGAGCCATCCCGCCGCATCTTTTGCGAAATAGGTCACAATCATATCCGCCCCGGCACGTTTAATGCCTGTGAGTGTTTCCATCGCGACACGTTCTAAATCGATCCAACCACGTTCAGCAGCAGCATGAATCATACTGAATTCACCGCTGACCTGATAAGCTGATAGTGGCAAATTGTATGTATCTTTCACTTCACGAATGATGTCGAGATAGGCGAGGGCAGGTTTGACCATCAAGAAATCTGCGCCTTCTTCTACATCGAGGGCAACTTCTTTCAATGCTTCACGGCGATTGGCACTATCCATCTGATATTGACTGCGGTCACCGAATCCTGGAGGGCTTTCAGCCGCATCACGGAAAGGACCATAGAAACCACTGGAATATTTTGCCGCATAACTCATTACACTGACATGCTGTTGGCTTTCGCTATCAAGTGCGTCACGAATTGCCCCGACCATGCCATCAATCATGCCCGATGGCGCAATGATGTCTGCACCCGCTTTCGCATGTGTAACTGATGCCTGTCCGAGTAATTCCAGGGTGGGGTCATTCAATAGATAACCTTCAGGAAGATTAGCGTTGTAATGTTCATGATCTGGCGAATTGATAATGCCGCAATGCCCGTGATCGGTATATTCGCAGCAACACATATCACTGATAACAACCAAATCCGGCACAGCATCTTTGATCGCACGGATTGCCTGTGGCACAATGCCATCTTCACTAAAATTATCTGTTCCGCACCAATCTTTGTGTTCGGGGATGCCGAAGAGAATCACTGCCGGAATGCCGAGTTCAGCGACTGCTTTTGCTTCTGCGGCGACTTTATCCACCGAAATTTGATACTGTCCCGGCATTGACGCAATCGGGCGTTTTTCATCCGCACCATAACGGATGAAGAGTGGATAGATAAAATCATCCGGTGTGACATTGGTTTCACGCACCATCCGGCGTAAATTAGGATTCAAACGCAATCGACGAGGACGAATTGTTGGGAAATTTCCGGTTTTTGCTTTTATTTTTTCAGGAATTGCCATCATGAACCTCTTCAAAAAAATTACTTAGCAGTTTAACCATATCAGGAATAGTATAATTTTCGGGATAGTGAACGCTTGTGAACCCGGCGTGCAGGGCAATAGTTGCTGAACTTGAGCCAATGCAAATCGCAGGAACATCAAAAGCTGTTTGTGGTGCGATGCGTTCAATGAAATTTTCGACCGTGCTACCACTCGTAAAAGTAACCGCGTCTATACGATTTTGCCGCAATAGGGCAGGGACATCTTCCCCGCCACTGCCAATCATGTTTCTATAGGCATCGACAACCGTAACATCTGCGCCACGTTTCGATAGTTCCAGTGCCAGTGTATCCGGCGCTAATTCGGATTGCGGTAACAGGATTTTCTCACCGCCCGATAGTAACATGTCCTGTGCCAGTGTTTCGCCTTTATAGGTCGATGGCACAAAGTCAGCCGATTTGCTGAACATTTCCTGAATCACACTATCCGTTTTAGAGCCAACTGCCGCGATATTCAGTTCTTGCCAGTCGATTATTATTTCCAGTGATTCAATACGCTGCTGAATCGCTTCGACTGTGTTTGGGCTGGTGAATACTATCCAGTTATAGTCTGATAGATTTTGTAGTGCGGAGTCAAGCCGGGTCGTCTCATCTGGCAGGGCAATTTCGATACAGGGATAGGCTATTGGAATCCCCCCGACATTAGCAATCAGTGTCATGAGTTCTTCTGCCTGATGCTTTGCGCGGGTAACGACAATTCGCCGTCCCGGGAGACTCATTTTTTGACCTCATCCAGAATTTCTTTTGCACCCTGATTAATTGCTTCCACTGCCGCAAATCGTCCGACCTGTTCCGCGATGATATAAGGTTTTGTCTGTGCGAGTGCCATATCCTGTTTTGTAACTTCAATCCATCGCTGACCATCGACTGACGCAACACGTCCGATGAAATTCAGGGTATTGCCTTCATAAGTGCTGTACGCCGCCACAGGAACAGAACATCCGCCCTGTAAACGTTGCAGAAAACTTCGTTCTGCTGTGACCGATAATAACGTCGCTAAATCGGTGAGT
>ENA-OWNT01000752-OWNT01000752.1-seawater-metagenome-genome-assembly--contig:-NODE-752-length-58832-cov-6.574283_pt1 | contig 58832 bp, 45 predicted proteins | sample MGYA00238136_ERZ651165 | MGnify/ENA primary metagenome ERZ651165 (study PRJEB26861, sample SAMN08777766) | seawater metagenome | isolation source: coastal seawater | place: USA: Florida | collected... | reverse complement strand
ATGATTATGTGGAGATAGCTAACTCTTCATCTCTCAACAGTTATGTAGGTTCAGGTAAACTGACCATTGAGTTTTGGGTAAAACCTACTAGTGTATCAGGTAATAATACCGTTATTGCACACCGTAATAACGGTAATAGCCAGGGACTTGTATTTGAAATGATAGGCAGTAATAAACTGGCGTGTTATGTACGTGCCGGCGGATGGAAAGCAATAGCCTTGTATTTAACACCTAATACATGGCAACACGTAGCTGTTGTTACAGATGCCGGTACCGGTATGAAAGGTTACATAAATGGTGTACTGGCAACAAGCAAGTCTTTTACGGCAGCGTTTAACCAATCAAATGATGTTTGGAGGATCGGACGCAACTCGCAAAGTACAGATCCAAGGTATTTCAAAGGTGGGTTGGATGAAATGCGTATCTGGAATACAGCTCGCTCAGAATCAGATATCAGGGCGGCTATGAACAAAGAGCTTTCAGGTTCTGAATCAGGGCTCGTTGCATATTACGACATGAATCATGGTACAGCTAATGGCAACAACACAAGTCCAGCAGTAAATACATTGCTTGATAAAACTTCAAATGCTAACAATGGTACAGTAACTAATTTTGCACTTAATGGCACCAGTTCAAATTGGGTAGGTGGACCATCTGGTGTACATAATGTTACGCTTGTTAACGACTATAACGGTACTTCAAATGCTTCTGACACATACCCTGTTGGCACAACAACTGTAACATGGACAGCTACGGATGCAAATGGTAATGCAAGCAACTGCACACAGAATGTAACTGTGGTAGATAATCAGAACCCAACAATTACATGTGCAGCAAATGTTACTGTAAATGCAGATAGCGGTACTTGTGCAGCAAATATTAGCTTGAGCAACCCAACTACAAGTGATAACTGTGGAGTGGCTAACATTTCTAATAATGCTCCGACTAGCTTCCCGGTAGGTACTACTATAGTTGCGTGGACTGTTACAGATATTCACGGTAATATTGCTAATTGTACCCAGTATGTAACTGTAATTGACAATCAAAACCCAACTATTGCAGCCCCTGCAAACGTAACAGTAAATGCAGATGCAGGACAATGTAGTGCTAACAGTGTGACGCTGGGTACACCAACAACTAGTGATAATTGTGGTGTTGCTTCAACATCTAACAATGCGCCGGGTAGCTACCCTGTAGGAACTACAAATGTTGTTTGGACGGTTATAGATATAAATGGTAATTCATCAACAGCTACACAAACAGTAACTGTAGTTGATAATCAAAACCCTACAATTACAGCCCCTGCAAACGTAACCGTAAATGCAGACAACGGAGCATGCGCTGCTACCGGTGTCAGCCTGGGTACACCCACAACAGGTGATAACTGTGGTGTGGCTACAACAACAAACAACGCACCATCAAGTTTCCCAGTAGGTACTACAACCGTAACGTGGACGGTAACCGATGTGAATGGTAACAGTGCGACATGTACACAGGGCGTAACTGTAGTTGATAACCAGGATCCTGTTGTTATTACACAAAACCAAACCATATACCTGGACGCTTCCGGTAATGCATCAATAGCAGTAAATGATATAGAGAATGGAAGTACGGATAACTGCGGTATACAGTCTATGGGATTATCACAGAATAATTTCAGTTGTACGAATGCCGGTGCAAACACAGTAACACTTACAGTAACAGATATTCATGGTAACACTGCCACAGGTACAGCAACGGTAACTGTAGTAGATACAGTAAAACCTGTTATCACTTGTCCTGCCGCTATTACGGTAAGCTGTCTAACAGCACCTTCAAACACAGGTACTGCAACAGCTACTGATGCATGTGGTATAGATACTATTAAATATACAGATGCAAGCACATTCAGCAGCAATCCTGCAGATGCGGCGCATTACAATTACACCATTACCCGTACCTGGACTGCTACGGACGTGAATGGGAATAGCAACAGTTGTACACAAACTATTACAGTACAGCAGTTGAAGCTAACAGCCTCTGTAAGCAATGTATTGTGTAATAGTGGTAATACTGGTAGTATAGATCTGAGCATAACAGGCGGTGTAGGTAACCTCACTTACAGCTGGAGTAACAGTGCCACAACAGAAGATGTGAGCGGATTAACCGCAGGTAACTACACAGTTACTGTTACAGATGGTGCAGGATGCACGGCAACAGCTACTTATACGGTGACGGAACCAACCATGTTGGTATTAACTGCAGTAGGTGTTAGTCCTAACCCTACAGTAAGCGGACAATCAATGAATACTATATACTTAGGTTACGGACCACAGTCAGTAACACTGAGCAGTACTGCATCGGGTGGTACTCCGGGTTATACTTACAGTTGGGCTCCTACAACAGGTGTTGCAAACCCCGCATCAGCCGGCACATCTGTATCGCCGACAGTTACTACTACTTATACACTGACAGTAACGGATGCTAACGGTTGTACTAAGTCCGTATCTAAGACCATTTATGTGATGGATATCAGGCACGGCAACAATAAGGTCATTATCTGTCATAACGGTAAGACCAAGAAGGTGTCAGTAAATGCAGTACAGGCGCATCTGAATCATGGTGACCAGTTGGGAGAATGCTTCAGGTTGAGCGGTAATACTGATAAAGTTACCTGTTATGGTGGCAATGATGGAAGCATAAATGTAACAGTGAAGGGTGGTATACCTCCATTCTCGTATAGCTGGAACACTGGTGATACCACTGAAGATCTGACAGGGCTGACAGCCGGGAACTATACACTAACGGTAACTGCTGCTAACAATGAGGTGACATCAAAGACCTTCAAAGTGAAGCAGAACAGTAAGATCAGCACCAACGCATATGTGAAAGATGTAGACTGTCATGGAGATAACGACGGTAAGATCTATTTAAACGTGAGCGGAGGCAAACCGGGTTATTCATATCTCTGGAATGATAACTCTACGAGCAAGTACAGGTATAACCTGGCTGCGGGCACTTACTCGGTAGTTGTTACTGATAGTAAAGGCTGTACTATGAGTGATACATTCACGATCAGTCAACCGGCAACACCGCTTGCAGCATCAGGTACCGTTACAAATGTATCTTGCGGCAATGCATACAGCGGAGCTATCGACCTGTCTGTTTCAGGCGGTACCGGTCCATATACTTATTACTGGACAAAGAACAATCAGCACTGGAGTTGGTCATGGTACTGGTGGTGGTACAATAAGTGCAATAAGCAAGATCTTTCAAGTATAAATGCCGGTACATACACTGTATTGGTGAAAGATAAGAACGGTTGCAGCAAAACGCTGACTTTTACTGTAGCACCGGCAAACAAGCCAAATGTAAGTATCAGTGTCAGTCCAAACCCAACAGTAAACGGACAGGCGCAGTACACTATCTTCAATGGCTACGGTCCGCAATCAGTAACACTCACAGCCAATGTAACCGGTGGAACAACACCATATACGTATAGCTGGACACCCACAAACAGCCTGTCTGGTAGTTCATCATCAAGCACAACTGCAAGCCCTAACAGTACTACAAAGTACTATGTGACTGTGACGGATGCAGAGGGTTGCAGCGAAACAGATGACCGCAGGATATACGTAGAAGATGTACGTTCCTACGGTGAAAAAATTAAGATATGTCACAACGGCAGAAACAAGAAGGTGCCATACAATGCTGTGGCTGCACACTTAGCGCATGGTGATCAGCTTGGTTACTGCCGTTCAAGCTGTAAAGGTTGTCCTGATCCGGAAATTGAGGAAGAAGGTGAAGACAAATCAACGATCGGTACTGCAACGGTTCAGTCAGGCCAGCTGAAAATTTACCCGAATCCGAACAATGGTAAGTTCATTGTTGAGCTGCCTGAAGAGGTGAAAGGTGGACAGGCTACCATCCTTGATATGTCAGGCAGGGTAGTGCGTACTGTTGATTTCAATACCAATGCGAAAGTTGAGATCAACCTCTGCGATGTAAGCAACGGAGTTTACATGGTTCAGGTGTTGAACAACGGAAACGTTTACCGCTCAATGGTATCAGTTAAGAACTGATATTAAAATACAAACAAAACAAAATAAGAGGGCTGCCATATGGCAGCCCTCTTTCTGGTATATATAAATGATAGACAGTATATTGTGCTCCAGTTGTTCCGGATGCAGACCCTTTTCAGGTTAATCATATCAATTGCTTTATTCATTCCCTGCATGCAGGGCTATGCGCAGTATGACTTTCTGCTCAGTAAGTCGTATGCTGAGCGTAGTAAGTCAGTAGACTCACTGCTGTTCGCAACAGGTGGTGTACGAGATCTTGACTCTGTTGCATATTTCAGAATGCTTGATGATGTAGCAAAAGCAGCGAAAGCCGCAGACGATGATGAGTTGTATTGGCTGACGAAGATAAGCCGGATCGAATACTGCATATATCATTGGATATATACTTACGAAGAGGGTGTAGATAAGTTACAGGCATTGTTACCATCTGTAAGTAAATATCCGCAACTGGTATTGAACATAAGTTTTTTAAGTGGTATCCATTATTACCACAATGATGAATTCACCAGGGCGTTTGACTATCTGTTGCGTAATAAATACCTGCTGGATGAAATTACTTATGAGGAATATCCCGGCAAGAAATTTTATCATGCTCTGTTGGGAGACTTGTACTATGCTTTTGAAGATTATGAGTTGGCACAGAAAAACCTGCTGCTGGCTGAACAAATAAAAGCACCGGACGCAAGGCATAGCGACAATGGTTTGCTGAATACACTCGGACTCGTTATGCGCAACACAGGTAAGTATGATTCGGCATTGTACTACTTCGGCAGGGTGAAGAGTCTTGCTATTGATGAAAATGATCCGTGGATACCAATATCAAATGGCAACATTGGTATCGTGTACTATATGCAGGGCAGATACAAAGAGGCAAAACCATTATTGAAAGAAGATATAGACCGGGCACTGGTAGAGCGGGAGTATGATAACATCAGCAACCAGCTTATCCGCCTGGCAGATATCTACCGTATACAGAAGCGATATGACAGCGCAAGGTATTATGCACAACTGGCGAGGGCATATATACATTACGGAAGAGATACCTATGTACACATGGTTAAGCTGTACTCTTTACTTAGCGAACTCGCTTTTGTAGAGGGAAATGTTAAGCAGGCACTTTTGTACAAAGACTCCCTGGTAATGGCAAAAGATAGTGCTGCAATAAAAAGAGATCTGCTGATAATGTCCCGCACACGTGTAGCTGCTGAAAGTAAAAGGCACCAGGTAGAAGTTGAAAAGATAGTCAGCGAAAAAGAATTGAGCATACAAAAGCGCAATAGCCTTATTATCATGCTTTCGCTGGCAACTATAATAGGTATGCTGCTTATCTACAGCCAATACAGCCGACGCAAAAAGCTGGTTGCCGAAAAGCAGCTGGCCGATAACAAACTCGTAAGTGCGGCGCACAGGTTAAATATTTTTACAAAAAACCTGCAGGAGAAAAACCAGTTGATAGAGAACTTTACCGAAGAAATAGAGCGCCTCCAATCCCTGCCATGTAGTAATGAGCTGCCTGACACAAAACAAAACCTGGCTAAGCTACGCAGTGCTGTGATTCTTACTGACGAGCAGTGGGACGAGTTCAGTGAACTGTTTGAAACGGTGCACAGTGGCTTTATTGACCGCTTGAGAGAGAAACTTCCTTCGCTTACTCCTGCTGAAGTGCGTTTTATGGTATTGACCAAACTAAAGTTGAGTAATAAGGAGATGGCCAATATGTTGGGTATTGGTCTCTCAGGCATGCGGAATTATAAATACAGGTTACGCAAAAAGCTCAGTATTGAAGATGATACAGCTTTGGAACAGCTCATAGATAGTATTTAACATCCTTGGTTCAGGTCATTAATATTTACTGCTTTTTAAATTATATTGTGTTTTAAATGCAGCAGGACACAACTTCTACTAAAAAAATAGACTGGCATATCATTAATGGTTTGCGGGGGCTTGCTGCTTTATATGTAGTTTTCAATCACTCCCGGGGCCAGCTGTTCACAGATGCTGTTACCTATGCGGAACATGTGAACCCCAAAAGCTCATGGCAGTGGTGGGAGTGGCTCAATATGTTGCTCATGCAACACACCAACCTCGGTGCTGAGTTTGTGATATTGTTCTTCGTATTGTCTGGGTTTTCTATCGCGCACAGTTTAAGGCAAAACTCAGAGCCTAAGGGTTTTTACCTGCGCAGGTTCATACGGCTGTACCCTACATACCTTATAGGTATACTCTGGGCAATCGTAGTATTTCTTATTGTGAAGTATATGGCGCCCGGCATATATTATGAGGCTGTAGAAACACGGCTCTCCATGCAGGAGTTCTTCCACAACTTTATTGCCCTGCCCAATATGGTGAAGAACCTGCTATACCTGCCTCAGAATAATTTCATGACCATTCAGTACTGGTCGTTGCCGCTCGAAGTGATATTCTACCTGCTGGCACCATTCGCCATCCGCAAGCTCAGGTGGTATGGTATTATCACGGTGGTATTGTACCTCATTGGCTGGTACCTCAGGAGTTACAACTACTACCATATCCACCACGAGCCTATAGCCTTCCAGTTTACGTTCGACTATGGAATATACTTCCTCGTTGGCATCACTTTCTATAAATACAAGGACATTCTGCTGCGTACTTATAAACTGAACAAAGCATTTATTTTCATTAGCCTTTTCATATTGTTTGAGGTGCTGGTGTACACCAAAAGCTATATATGGGCGCAGGAACACAATAAAATTACGGGCCTGGTCATGATGTTATTCTCCTACATCATACTTTTTGGCTTCCTTAAATATGATATACATATTAAAGTGCTGGAAAAAATAGGTGTTTATAGCTACACGCTTTATGTTACCCACCTGGCCACCGTGCACATCGTCAACTCGTTTACCTATTATTTCGGTATAGGGTTCTATACTATTGATAACCTGTTTATCTGGTACATCGGTGTCGCGCTTTCGCTGTTGTGCGCCTACCTGCTGTATTGGGTGGCAGAGCGGCCAAGTACAAAGTACCTGGAGCGGCTGCGTGCCAAACGCTAGTTATCCTGCCCGGTTGATAGTGATATTTTACCGGAAAAATGACTTTCTAATGCAATAAACACTTAACTTTAATAAAAAGGGATAAATGGATAATCAACAGAAATATTTATTGACGGGTTTTGTTGCGGCTTTGGCTATCGTTTTATTTATGAATGCATTTACCGCATTTGCAGATACTGCTGCTTTCTGGTATGTAACTTTTACAGCCATAGCGGGTGCAATGATGTTGCTGGTAGTTAATATCTACTTATCTGCTAAGACAATTGCAGTACGTGCTGAAAGCAACCATACAGAAGAAACGCGCAAAAAGCGTTAATTTTGCTGCAAACAGATAGATAATGAAATATACTTTTTTAGCAGTAGCTGCCTGTGTACTTTTTGCAGCTTGCAATGGTGAGGCGTCATCAGAAGCAACGAACGAGACAGAAACAACTACCGAGGCCACTACAGAAATGGAAGAGGCCCCCGCACATGCGCATGCAAAAATGGATCCTGTTTGTGAAATGGTATACGATGCAAGCTGGACGGAATATTCTGTTAGCGGAACAGACACTACATGGTTCTGCAGCGAAACTTGCAAAACTGCCTATGAGGGCAATCCTGCCAAGTACAATAAAGAAGGATAATTATTTTATTCAGCATACAAACAGTCCCGCACCTGCGGGACTGTTTTGTTTATGCCCTATTCATTAAATTTGAGCTATGCACAATTTCACTATCAAGGGCCAGCTGGTTGATGTTTTTCAAAGGCGTATTTATCCCGCTGCAATAACAGTAGATAATGGTAAGATCACTTCAATTGAAGAAGTTGATGATGCACCGTCGCAACACATCATGCCGGGCTTTGTAGATGCGCATGTGCATATTGAAAGTTCTATGTTGGTGCCAACGGCTTTCGCAAGGCTGGCGGTTGTGCATGGTACGGTCGCAACGGTGTCCGACCCGCATGAGATAGCTAACGTGTGCGGGACTGCAGGTGTGCAGTATATGATTGATGATAGCAAGCTGTCACCATTCAAATTCTTTTTCGGTGCGCCGTCCTGTGTACCTGCTACTTTCTTTGAAACCGCAGGTGCGCATATTGATGCTGCAGCAACAGAAACGCTACTGGCCAATCCGGACATATGGTACCTGGCCGAGATGATGAACTTCCCCGGTGTATTGCATAAAGATGAAGAGGTAATGGCGAAGATAGCCGCAGCACAACGTGCGGACAAACCTGTTGATGGCCATGCACCCGGTTTGCGTGGTGAAGATGCAGCGGCATATGCAGCAGCGGGAATTACCACCGACCACGAATGTTTCACCATTGGTGAAGCGCAGGATAAGTTGAAAGCAGGTATGAAGATCATCATCAGGGAGGGGAGTGCTGCACGCAACTTTGATGAGTTGGCGCCATTGTTTGAAACACATGCGGACAGGCTGATGTTCTGCAGTGATGATAAGCACCCCGATGAACTGGTGGTGAGCCATATCAACGCTTTGGTAAAAAGAGCTCTGGCAAAAGGCTATGATCTGTATGATGTACTCAGGGCCGCATCGGTAAATCCCGTAGAGCATTATAATATCCCTGTCGGATTATTACGTACAGGTGATGCGGCGGATTTTATCGTGGTCAATAACCTGGATGACTTTGCCATACAGCAGACGTATATCAACGGGCGATCGGTTGCGGAAAATGGCAGGTCATTACTGGAAGCTGTTGAAATAAAACCCATCAACAATTTCAACATCACACACAAACAGGTAAGTGACTTCCGTGTAGAAGCAGACACAGAAAACCCGGAGATAAGGGTCATTGAAGCGCTGGATGGTCAATTGGTGACCAATGAGATAATGGCTGCCGGCAAAACAGAAAATGGCTGCCTGGTGAGTGATACAGAAAATGATATACTCAAAATAGCTGTTGTCAATCGCTATGATGACAGTGCCCCGGTTTCCGTTGCCTTTATAAAAAACATAGGTATCAAAGCGGGAGCCCTAGCGTCAACAGTAGCACATGATTGCCATAATATTATTGCCGTAGGTGCCAACGACGAAGCGTTATGCAAGGCGGTAAATGCATTGGTAGATTGTAAAGGTGGTGTTGCTGTGGTAGACGAGCATAACGACACGTCAATTTTGCCACTGCCCATAGCAGGACTTATGGCAGATACTGATGGCTATACCGTAGCGGAACGTTATTCCACCATTGATAAAAAAGCAAAAGCCCTGGGCTCTCGCCTCAGGGCTCCTTATATGACTTTGTCCTTTATGGCTTTGCTGGTTATCCCGGCATTAAAACTCAGCGACAAAGGACTGTTCAACGGTGGTAAGTTTGAATTTACGCCCGTTATCGTTTCGTAGTTACTGTGCGTTATAAACTTTCAGGGCTTCCTCAAGGCAGTCCATTGCGCCGTTTATTTCATCTTTGTTCAGTACATAAGCCAGCCTTACTTCACGGCTGCCTTGTCCTGTTGTAAAGTAGAATCCAGCCGCGGGTGCCATCATCAGTGTAGCACCGTTGTATGAGAAATCTTCCAGCAGCCACTGGCAAAAACGTTCGCTGTCGTCAACAGGCAGTTCTGCCATAGCATAAAAAGCACCGCCCGGCATAGGGCATTTTACGCCCGGCATGGCCTTCAGCCTGCCAACAAGCAGATCGCGGCGGGCATTATATTCGGCATGTACATCCTCAAAATAATCATTAGGCAGGTCGCATGCTGCTTCACCCAGTATTTGTGCCAATGTGGGCGGGCTCAGCCTGGCTTGTGCAAACTTCATTGCAGCGTTTAGTACCTGTTGGTTTTTAGTCACCAGCGCACCTATCCTTGCTCCGCAGGCACTATACCTTTTTGATATTGTGTCCAGTAATATGGCATGATCTTCCAGCCCTTCCAGTGTCAGTGCTGAAATATGCTCACGACCATCATAACAGAACTCCCTGTAAGCCTCATCGCTGAACAGGAACAGGTTGTTCTTCAGGCATATGTCACGCAGAATCTCCAGCTCCTCGCGGCTGTACAGGTAGCCGGTAGGGTTGTTGGGGTTGCATATCATAATAGCCTTGGTACGAGTAGTTACCGCCTGCTCAAAATCAGCTATCGACGGCAATGCAAAATCTTCATCAATAGAAGAAGAAATAGGTATGATATTCACACCGGCGCTGGTAGCAAAACCATTGTAGTTAGCATAAAAAGGTTCGGGTATAATGATCTCATCACCCGGGTCTAAACAACTCATGATAGCAAAGAGTATTGCCTCAGAACCACCGGTTGTAATGATGATCTGGTTATGATTCACCTCTACGCCATGGCCGGCATAATACTTTACCAGCTTCTTGCGGTAGCTTTCAAAACCGGCACTGTGGCTGTACTCCAGCACCTTCATATCGGTTTTGCGTACGGCGTCAAGTATGGCATCCGGGGTTTCTATATCCGGCTGGCCTATATTCAGGTGGTACACTTTGGTGCCTTTAGCTTTGGCAGCCTCTGCATACGGCACTAACTTCCTGATCGGGGATGGCGGCATACATGAGCCGCGATGAGATATTACTGGCATGGCGCAAAAATAGATAAACCCGACCTATCATACACCAAATTGCATAAAAAAACCCGGCACAAGGCCGGGTTGTTTCTTTATTATCATGTAATTAGCTCTTCTTATCGCTATCAGTTGGTTTGGCTGTAACATTGCCTTTAATGTGCAGTTCAAACACTTCTTTGTCGTCCGGGTTAGCGGCATTCGACTTGATAAAGATGTCTTTATTGAAAGTACCTACACGGTGGTCAGTAGAATACACAACCTTGATCTTTGAAGTTTTACCGGGCAGGATCGGCTGTTTAGGCCAGTCAGGACTGGTACAACCGCACGATGCCGTTACACTCTGTATGATCAATGGTTCTTTACCTACGTTCTTAAACTCAAAATAGTGTGTTACTTCAGGGCCTTCCGGTACTGTACCGAAGTCATGAGATACACCGTCGCTGAATTCAAACCTTGGCGCGTTCTTATTTCCTTGTGCTTGTACGCTCAATACACTAATAGCTGTCACACATATCGCTAACAATAACTGTTTCATAAGTCTGTTTCTTTTTTATCCTTGTTTTATTTTGCAATCATTGATTTTGCTGCAGCAGGTGCAGATCCTGTTGGTGCAGGCTCAACATTACCCTTGATAGTCAGTACTTTAGTACCTGCATTAGATACTACTGTGATAGACTTGGTGAAACCACCCGGGCGCTTGTCTGTACCATAACTCGCCTTTACTATACCTTTCTTACCGGGCAGTACAGGCTCTTTAGACCATGTTGGTGTTGTACAACCGCATGATGCGTTCACAGTCTGCAGGTTGATGGGCTCTTTACCCGTGTTGGTGAATGTAAATTCATATTCAGCAGCAGGTCCTTCAGGCACTGTGCCGAAGTCGTGCACCTCAGATTCAAATTTCATGTTCTCAACGGTAAGCGTAGTAGCAGGCTTGCTGTCTGTAATAGCTTGTTGTTGAGCCGTGGTGGCTGTCATGGTAGCAGTGGCAGCTGCGTCGCCGTGGTTATGGCCCGAATGGTCGTGACCATCATGAGAACCATGGTCCTGTGCAAACAGGTATCCGGTAGATAACACCGCGCAACTTAACAGTAGTAATGCTTTTTTCATCTTTAATTATGTTTTAGTTATCGACAATACAAATATAATGCCTAAGACGGCAAATAAACCTTTAGAGGTTTGTTAATACATGTTAAACATCCACTAATTTTGCGGACTATGCAATTTAGTTTTTATACACCAATTAACCATAAAAAATATGGCTGATTTTGAAGAAGATGTAAAGCTGGCAGCGGCTTCCGTGCGTAATGGTGGTGTCATTCTATACCCCACTGATACCATCTGGGGGCTCGGTTGCGACCCCTTCAACGAGGAGGCGGTAGAGCAGGTTTTTGCGGTTAAGGAACGTCCGAAGCAGAAAAGCCTCATCATTTTACTGGCAGACACAAGGGATATTTTACAATATGTTGCAGCGCCGCATCCTGATATTATAGATATCGTTCAATCGTTTGAGGTGCCTACTACCGTTATTTACGATAATGCACTGGGTTTCCCTGATAATGTAGTGGCTGCGGACGGCAGCATTGGCATACGCGTCACTACAGATCCCTTCTGCAAATCCCTCATCAAGCGTATGGGCATCCCATTGGTCTCCACTTCCGCCAATATCAGCGGAGGGCCTTCGCCTGCACACTTCGGGTTGATAGACGAAAAGGTGGTGAACGGGGTGGACTATGTGGTGCGCCACAGGCAGGGCGATACCGCTCCGGTGCAGCCTTCGCGCATCGTGAAGATCAATGATGACGGCAGTCTTGAGATTATCAGGGCGTAATTTTCAAATCCTGATTAGCTTTGCGGCATGGAGATACCCTGTACGGCAGATGAACAGCAGCTATTTTCAGTCATGGCACAAGTAGTGCAAAACACGGGCACACCCTGCTATATCGTGGGTGGCTTCGTGCGTGATAAGCTATTGGGCAGGCCTACCAAAGACATAGACTTTGTATGCCTGGGCAGCGGTATCGAAATGGCGCATGCAGTAGCCAAGGCGCTACCCGGCAGGCAAAAGGTCAACTTTTTCAAGAATTTCGGTACGGCGCAGTTCCGTTACAACGATTTCGACCTGGAATTTGTAGGAGCGCGAAAAGAAAGCTACACACACGATTCACGCAAGCCGCTGGTAGAAGAGGGCACGCTGGATGACGACCAGAAACGCCGCGATTTTACCATCAACGCCATGGCCATCAGCCTGAATGCTGACGACAACGGTAAACTCATCGACCCCTTCAATGGTATGCAGGATATGGAAGACAAGCTCATCCGTACCCCGCTCGACCCAGATATTACATTCAGCGACGACCCCCTGCGTATGATGCGCTGTGTACGTTTTGCTACACAGTTGGGTTTTACCATTCATGAGGAATCATGGGAGGCCATTAAGCGTAATAAAGAACGCATTAAGATCATCTCATACGAGCGTATTACCGACGAGCTGAATAAAATAATGCTTACCCCGAAGCCATCCAACGGGTTAGACCTGCTGTACCGCTGCGGACTGCTGGAAATATTCTTCCCGCAAATGGTGGCGCTGGTAGGGGTAGAATATGTAGATGGCAAAGGACACAAAGACAATTTTTACCACACCCTTCAGGTGCTGGATAACGTTTGCGACCGTAGCGACGACCTATGGCTGCGCTGGGCAGCTCTGCTGCACGATATAGGCAAGCCCGCTACCAAGCGTTTCGAGAAAGGCCACGGCTGGACCTTCCACGGGCACGATGCGGTGGGCGAGCGTATGACCTACAAAATATTCCGTCAACTGAAACTGCCGCAGAATGAGAAGATGAAATATGTAGGCAAACTGGTAGCCCTCCACCTGCGCCCCATCAGCCTCAGTAAAGAAGATATTACAGACTCCGCCATGCGCAGGCTGCTCTTCGATGCCGGTGACGACCTGGAAGACCTGATGATACTCTGCGAAAGCGATATCACCTCCAAGAACAAACAAAAGGTAAAACGCTACCTCGAGAATTTTGAGGCGGTACGCAATCGCCTGAAAGAAGTAGAGGAAGCCGACCAGATACGCAACTGGCAACCACCTATAGACGGGCAGGAGATCATGGACATCTTCGGCCTCACCCCCTCGCGCGAAGTAGGTAAACTCAAAACCGCCATCCGCGAAGCCATACTCGATAACATCATCGACAATACAAGAGAAGCTGCCTACCAATACCTGCTGCAACAAGCCGCTGAAATGGGCCTGAAACCCGTGCAGCAGTAACAAGGGGCTCCTGAAATCTTCGGAAAAAAAATATATTGATACCCCCATGGGGGTATCGTACGGTACATGGTGTCTGTTGAAATAATCTGAACTTCAACATACAGTATATGTCACATCAATTACACAATTCAAAGACAAAATTGCCGCTTTTTTTCAATCCCGTTTTTTTCAGCACAGATACTTTTGCCGAAAACAATTTTATGCCACAGGAACGTTATAACATATTTAACCAGATACATAAAGGCCTGCGCGGCTTGCTGTACGATACGGCATTGGCCATACAGCAAACTGACATGAGCAGTGATGCCGGCGCTGAAGTACTGGCAAGAATTACCACGGTAATAGAGGTATTTGAAGCACACGCGCACAGCGAGGATAAGTACCTGCTGCCCATGATACAAAAACACGATGCTGCTATCGTGCTCGATTTTGAGAAAGATCACGACATGGACCACCAATTTTCAGAAACCCTGGCCGACCTGATCGGTGCATGGTACAAGGCGGCTACTAAGTCAGACAGGCAAAAGATCGGGCTGAGCATATTCTATGCATTCAATGAGTTCGTTGCCTTCAACCTATACCATATGAACAGGGAAGAAAGTACCCTGCTGCTGGCTATATGGAAACACTATACAGACGAGGAACTGCATGAAGTGACCGGGCAAATTGTAGCCAATATTCCCCATGATATACTCATGACCGAAAGCCTGTGGATGATGCGCTCCCTCAACGACCCCGAAATTGCTGGCTGGCTTACAGAGATCAGGATGGGTGCCCCTACGGAGGTATTTATGAAGTACCTGGAAATGGCGAAAAACGAGTTGCCTGAGCATCGCCGGGTGGCTATTCATGAACAACTGGAATTTACACCGGCGAACGCTTAATATAAATATGTCGCTTTTTTACAATGTAGAATTGAAATGCTGCGTAACTTTGCGAAAATTTCAGAAAATCGCCTTAACGATACCAAAATCTGAGCTATGATCATCAGTGCTAAGGAATATCGCCCGTCCGCACACCTGGAGCCATATGTAGATAGTTATACCTACCAGGTTTTCTCCGGCTTGGGGCACAATGAAGAAACACCTTTACAGAGGTGTCTGCCGTTAGGAATGACGGAAATTATCATAATCGTCAACAAGTGTAAAGTTCATACGCTGGTAGACGGTATTTGGGAGCAGATGCCGGACGCCTCCTTTGTAGGATTATATAAAGATGCTGCTATTTGGAAAGCTGTCGGGCCTGCTATACTATTCTATATAACCCTGAACCCCGAAAGCCTTTTGCAGTTGTTCAAAGTACCCGTAGCTACTATGTTCAACGACTTCACGGATATCCGCAACGTGATGGGTAAGCGTGTTGAAGAGCTGACAGAACGCATGTACGGCGTTCAATGTCCCGAAACACTGATAGCGGTTGCAGAGGGTTTCCTGACCAAAAGGTTGAGGGACGTAAACATGCAACGCAACTATCTGGACGATGCGGTGGGACTCATCAGGTCTGCAAGGGGCAACATGAGTATTGACGAACTATGCAGGCAACTGCATGTAAGCGACAGGAAACTGCAGCGTGGTTTTAAAGAGAGTTTCGGTATTACACCAAAAACCTATACCCGTATCATCAGGTTCAGAAATGCATATGAGTGTATCCAGAACCCGAGGTGTGCGAAACCTTCATGGGCCAATCTTTCTTATAACTATGGATATGCCGACCAGGCTCATTTTATACGCGATTTTAAAGAGTTCTCAGGCGAAGTTCCTTCTGTGATACACAAGGAAGAGCAACTGTTTTACCAGCACGAAGAAATGTTTATTTAACTGGGTCTTACAGCTGAAACAACAGTCTGTATAGCCAGTACTATGCTAAAAAAATAATTAATAATAATATATAAGCAAATAAAAATCAATGAAAAGTAAAGTTTTAATACCTGTAATAGGTATAATCGTGGCAACAGTGATCGCATGCAACAGCAATAGTAGCTCCAAAGCTAAAATTGAAGAATACAGGGCAACTGAAGATAAAGCCACAAGGGTGATGAGGGGAAAGTACCTGGTCTCTGTTATCGGTTGCGGCGACTGTCATACACCAAAAATTATGACACCTGCCGGTCCGGTTTGGGACACTACAAGAGCCCTGTCAGGTTACAACTCAGAGGTACCCTTCGGCTCATATGACACAACGCTGGCGCAATCAGGACAATGGGCGCTGTTTGGCGGCGACCTTACCTCAGCAGCAGGTCCATGGGGTGTTTCATTTGCTGCCAACCTCACACCCGATCCTACAGGTTTAGGTAACTGGACGGTTGAGAATTTTAAAACCGCGCTGAAGAAGGGTAAATACAAAGGCATTGAAAGCGCCCGTGATTTGCTGCCACCAATGCCGTGGCCTGTTTACCGCAATATGACCGATGAAGACATGGAGTCAATTTTTGAATACCTGCAAACCATCAAGCCGGTTCAAAACAGGGTGCCGTCTGCCATAGCACCAAGAGCGTAATTGTACATACAAAACAATTGTTATTTCCCTGTTTGTTTTGTTGCTCCCGCCACCCGGCGGGAGTGTTTTTTTGTGGCAGGCTCAATAGCACCAAGTCATTTCGAAGGTATAACGCCTGTGGCGCTATGTATGAAGCAATTGAAAAGACATGGATAACGAAACAATCTTGTCCCATGATGGACACTCTATCCATATCAAGACTTTCAGTGCTACATGGTCATACTGTTTTTTGTTTACTTTTAATTAATCAGGCATAATGAGTTTACGCACCATCAAATGAACTTACCCAAACAAACAAAACTGGTCATTGTTAAGACAGTTCATACCATTATATGGACCATGTTTGTAACGCTGATATTGTACGTTTTGTGGAGTGGTGTCACGGGTAATATTTCGGTTTACTCATGGTTGGCTGTAGCAGCGGTTTGTCTTGAAGGATTAGTACTATTGATATTCAAAGGCAGTTGTCCCCTCACACCTATCGCACGGCGATATTCTGACTCCGATAGAGACAACTTCGACATCTACCTACCCAACTGGCTGGCGCGGTACAACAAACATATCTTCACTACTATTTTTGTAAAGGGTTAGTTTTGATGATAATACAATATCTGTTCTACCTATAGTTTTTTTGTTTACTTACTTAGTAGTAAGTAAATTGCATCGTGTCTGATACTAAGGAACATATTATACAACTGGGTGAAGACCTGATCAGGAATATAGGTTATAACTCATTCAGCTATCTCGATATTTCCAAACCACTGGAAATTAAGAATGCGGCTGTGCATTACTATTTTCCTAAGAAAACCGATCTGGCTATCGAGATTCTGAAAAGATCAAGAGATAAATTTCAAAAGATGATGGATGAGAGCAGGGGGGATACTGCTTTGAGTAAATTAAAGAAGTTTATCATGATATATACAGAAAGTAACAAACAGGATAAAATGTGCCTGATAGGTGCTATGATAACGGATGTATCCACTTTTGAGCCCGGTTTACAAGATGAACTGAAAATTACTGTTGACGATATCATAACTAAACTAACATACATACTTAAAGAAGGGATGGACAAAGGCGAGTTCTCTTTTAAAGAAACGCCTAAAACCAAAGCACTGCTGGTAATAACAAATATGCTTGCATCACTGCAATTGAGCAGGGTTACGGGCAAAAGAGACTACGCCCTGATTGAAAAAGCAGTGATTGACGGCATCAGGAAATAATATTTTTTTGTCAGAATAACTTACTTACATGTAAGTAAATATAAAACAATGAAAAGAGTAGTAATAACAGGAATGGGTACCATCAATCCACTAGGCAATAATGTTGCTGACTATTGGAGTAATTTATTGAAAGGCGTTAGTGGTGCAGGACCAATAACCCGATTTGACGCTTCTAAGTTTAAAACAAAGTTTGCATGCGAGGTAAAAGACTATGACCCTGCTGATCATTTCGAACGAAACGAGTTGAAAAAGTATGACCTGTATAGTCAGTTTGCCTTGATAAGCAGCGGACAGGCAATTGAGCAGTCTGGGTTATTGGCATCAGGTTTCGATGCAGAAAGGGCCGGTGTGATATGGGGCTCAGGCAATGGCGGTATCACTACGCTCGAAGAACAGATAACAGCGTTTGCTACCGGAGATGGTACGCCAAGGTATAGCCCTTTCCTTGTGCCACGTATGATCGTTAATATGGCACCGGGGCTGCTGTCTATTAAGTACGGGTTTAAAGGGTTGAACTTTGCAACAGTGTCGGCATGCACGGCATCAAATAATGCTGTTATGGACGCGGTAAATTACATCAGGTGGGGAGTTGTTGATGTAATGCTTGCAGGTGGGTCTGAAGCTCCGGTTACCACCTCTTCAATTGGTGGTTTCAATTCTATGAAAGCACTGTCAACCAGGAATGATGCACCACAAAAAGCCTCAAGGCCGTTCGACAAGGATAGGGATGGTTTTGTTTTAGGCGAAGGGGGTGGTGCATTTGTTCTGGAGTCGTATGAACATGCTATAGAACGGGGAGCAATTATACTGGCTGAAATAGCAGGAGTTGCGATGACCTCAGACGCCTATCATATAACAGCTACACATCCTGACGGGGATGGTGCTTACCGGGCTATGAACATGGCGTTGAAAGATGCGGGTGTCACGATCGCGGATATTGATTACATAAACGCACATGCTACCTCAACAGGTGTAGGCGACCCCAGCGAATTAAACGCCATAACCAGGCTACTGCAGGATACTGATGTACAACTGGATATCAGCGCGACCAAATCTATGACAGGTCACCTGTTGGGTGCGGCGGGTATCATTGAGTCAATTACTTGTGTAAACAGTATACTGCACGGATTGATACCACCAACAATAAACCTTGAAAATCCTGAAGATGTTGATAACCGTATTAACATAGTTGCAGGCACGCCAAATGCAAAGGTTATAAATACCTGCCTCAACAATACATCCGGTTTTGGAGGCCACAACGCCATGATAGTATTTAAAAAAGTAGTGTAAAGAACAGTGCTTCGTTCGTCATATCTCTCTGCCTCAGACGGAGAAAAGGGGCAATTCGCCTATGGCTAAAGTCTTTGTGAGGTAGTATTTGCACTACAAATACGAATGAAGCAACTTACCCACAATATAATAAGTCAAAAACTGTCTCCCCTTCAGGGGGATAGGGGGACACGCTACGCACTCCGCTTCCCGAATTTCCTGAAAGCCGTAATGGTCTGGTACACAAAATAAGCGATGATGATCCGGCTGACATAGTCAATGGCAATGGCCGCTGGTGGAACAAGTTCTTCACCCGTAACTTTTTGTAGAAAATCTGCTTTACGTAAAGGGTTAAGAAATTCAAATGAGTAAGCCGCCAATGTCCAAAATTTATTCCAGTCATTACCAAACCAGTACCCCTGGCTCCAGCAATAAAAAGTGTATAACATGGTGTTAAAAAACAGTGTCAAAAACACAGCCTTTAACCAGTTATTGCCGTAGTAATTGGAAAACATATTCAACCATAGGTTAGCACGTTCTGCTTTATTGTTCCACCATTCTTTTGAAAAGAGTTTGTTATTGTTATTCTTTAAATATTTTCTATATATCTCCATTTCTTTAGCTAAGAACTCAAAAGAAGTTACTGTATCTCCGTACTTACTTGAAGCATATTTTAGCTGGCGATAAACATCTCTGTTTTTGAAATTATACTCTCTTATATCAGTTATTTCTTTGATTACTTGACTGCCACTTTGATCGAAAGAGGTTATATTATTATTCCAAATTGTATTTACAAAGTTTACATCACTTATATAGCTGTCTCTTATATTGACAATGTCAAATTTGCTTAAATCAACTGTGCTTATCTCAGCCGAACCTAAATTGGAATTTTGCACTAAGAATTCAGACTCCTTATTAGGTAAACTTATTGCTTTGATGTTATGAATTTTGAATTTAACGGAACTATTGAAACTTTGAATAGACAACATATTGACATTGAAGTCTTCAAGATATAGCATAAGGTGACGGCTCAAGCTACGAATAAACACATTCTCGATTATTGAATCCTTACCGGCAATAAAGACATTCCCTTTTACATTTATGGCTAACATGTCAACTGATCTTAAATTGCTACCATTCGCACCTATAACAAGTTTATTAAACTCTCCCCCCTGTATAACAACACTGGATAAATCATCACTTGGTTTATTTTTTTTGTTTATGTCAATACTAAATGTACCTGTATAGTTGCCTCCAGATATTCTTAAATTATCTTTTACTGTGCTATTCTTTATCGATATTTCATAGTTGAAGGTGGGTTCTATGAAGTGAATACCATTCTTGAAAAAACAATTATTAAAACCAATCCTTTTTAAAAAAATAGCACTTTCAAAAATAAGTTCTTGTTCAAATTCAGTGTTCTCAATTACAAAAGCATTTGAGTATTCATTGACATTAAATACAACTTGTCCAGAAACATAATGATTCTTAATTACTACACTCTTTAATATACCATCCTGCTTTCTATAGTAATTACTATGAGTCGGATTGCTAGCGTATCCTCCTTTACATATTATAATAAACTCTTCTGCACTTATCTCTTTGCGTTCTGGTAATTCCTGTGGTGTGTCTGCCATGGCTTGATATCTGTTATTAGTTATCCAATATTACAAAATATCAAATAAGAAAATCGTTTTTAGTTTGATGGGATAAAATTAGTAATTATTATATTATTGACGTATATTTGTTGCAATCAGGCAAATCCTACAACTACGCCTTATTATACATCAAGTCACCAAACATGAAAACAAAACCACATATCAACACCATCATCCTGCCTTATCCTGAAAATCCGGGGCATCCTGATTCTGACTAACATCAAAATCCGCAACAAATTGCAACAATTCCACCACCCGCCATTGAAAACCAATTACTTAAATCAAACCCCATGCATGAAAAAACCCATATTTCCACAACAAAACACAACATACCGCAACAATTACCACGAAAAACTGTTTATGCTCACAACAAAATGCAACAATTTTCCATTCGGCACTTAGCGAATTTTGAATTACTTTTGCGCCTCGGGCGTCAGCCCGATTTTTGTATACGCTCCTTTTTGGCGATAAAATTCAAAAATTGGGTCTCCCACGCACCGAAATGGCATTTTGCCTTTTTTTGACTTTGTAATTTTGAATTATATAATATGCCACGCGACACTTCCATTAAGTCAGTATTAATTATCGGTTCAGGTCCTATTGTTATTGGCCAGGCTTGCGAGTTCGACTACTCAGGTTCCCAGGCTGCACGCAGCTTGCGCGAAGAGGGTATCAAAGTGATACTCATCAACTCCAACCCTGCGACTATCATGACCGACCCCATTATGGCAGACAGGGTCTATCTACTGCCATTGACGGTGGAAAGCCTGGAGCAGATACTGAAGGAAAACCCGGATATAGATGCCGTACTGCCTACCATGGGTGGACAGACCGCGCTTAACCTGGCGAAAGATGCCGACGAAATGGGCATCTGGGAAGAGAATGGTGTGAGGCTGATAGGTGTGGACATCAAAGCAATAGATAAAGCGGAGGACAGGGAATTGTTCCGCCAGTGGATGATAGAAATGGGCATCAGCGTGGCACAGGCAAAAACAGCCAATTCCCTGCTGGAAGGTAAAGAGTTCGCGCAGGAAATAGGCCTGCCGATCGTTATCCGTCCATCATATACGCTTGGTGGTAGCGGTGGCGGATTTGTGATGAATAAAGAAGACCTGGATGCTGCGCTGGAGCACGGACTGAAATCATCACCCATACACGAGGTACTGGTAGAAAAAGCGGTGCTGGGCTGGAAAGAGTTTGAGCTGGAACTACTACGCGATAGCAAAGACAACGTGGCAATCATCTGCTCGGTGGAGAACTTCGACCCGATGGGTATACATACAGGTGATAGTATCACGGTAGCACCTGCCATGACGCTGAGCGATACGGCTATGCAGCTGATGCGTAACACGGCCATCCGTATCATGCGCGACCTGGGCAACTTTGCCGGAGGTTGTAACATACAGTTCGCACTCAATCCTGAGACGGAAGAACTGATAGCTATCGAGATCAATCCGCGTGTGAGCCGTTCATCGGCACTGGCTTCAAAAGCAACAGGTTATCCTATTGCCAAGATAGCCGCCAAGCTGGCCATAGGTTATTCGCTGGATGAACTGGAAAACCAGATAACAAAAACAACATCAGCATACTTCGAGCCTGCGCTCGACTATGTAATTGTAAAAATGCCACGCTGGAACTTTGATAAGTTCAAGGGTGCAGACGATACCTTAGGCCTGCAAATGAAATCGGTAGGTGAGGTAATGGCTATCGGCCGTACTTTCCCTGAGGCATTGCAGAAAGCCTGCCAGAGCCTGGAGAACAACGCGATAGGATTGAATTCTATCACAAGCGGTAAAATGCATGTAGATGAGTTGCTGGAATCGTTGAAACGCCCTACATGGGACAGGATATTCAGGCTGAAGGATGCTATCTCTGCGGGTGTATCTATCAAAACCATCCGCGAGGCTACTTTGATAGACCGTTGGTTCCTGTACCAGATACAGGACATAGTGAAGCTGGAGAACAGGATAAAAGAATTCAGCCACCTGGAAAACCTGCCGCTCGACCTGCTGCGTGAGGCCAAGATCATGGGCTTCAGCGATGAGCAGATAGCTGCGCTGGTAAAAGACTGTACACCTGAAGAAGTGTACGAGCACAGGAAAAAAGCAAATATTAAGAGGGTATATAAAATGGTGGACACATGCAGCGCTGAGTTCGCGGCACAAACACCATATTACTATAGTACGTTCGAAAGTTCAGCCATTTCTTCTGAAACAAGGGGAGAGCTGCAGTTCAACGAGAGTATATCTTCTGACAGGAAGAAAGTGATAGTACTGGGTTCTGGCCCTAACCGTATCGGTCAGGGCATCGAGTTCGACTACTGTTGTACGCACGGCTTGCTGGCGGCTAAAGAAAGCGGCTACGAAGCCATCATGATCAACTGTAACCCGGAGACGGTTTCTACGGATTTTGACATTGCGGATAAACTGTACTTCGAGCCGGTATATTGGGAGCATGTGTGGGAGATCATCGAACACGAACAACCTTATGGTGTCATCGTTCAGCTGGGGGGACAAACAGCCCTGAAAATGGCGAAGCGCCTGCACGAAAAGGGTGTCAGGATCATTGGTTCTTCTTTCGACAGTATGGACATCGCGGAAGACCGCGGACGTTTCAGCGACCTGCTGAAGGAAATGAACATCCCTTACCCAAGGTACGGTACTGCATATAATACTGACGAAGCGCTGGAAGTAGCTAAAGAAGTTGGTTACCCTGTGCTGGTGCGCCCTTCATATGTACTGGGTGGTCAGCGTATGCGTATCGTCATCAACGATGAGGAGTTGGAAAAAGGTGTACTGAGCCTGCTCAAGCACCTGCCGAATAATAAAATACTGATCGACCATTTCTTAGACCGTTGCCAGGAGGCGGAAGTAGATGCCATTTGCGATGGTGAGGATGTACACATCATGGGTATCATGGAGCACATAGAGCCGGCGGGTATCCACAGTGGAGACAGCCACGCGGTACTCCCGTCTTTCAACCTCGGTCAGTTGGAAATAGATGAAATGGTAGACTATGCTAAGAAGATAGCACTGCGTCTTGAAGTAAAAGGTTTGATAAATATCCAGTTTGCCATTAAAGATGGTAAAGTATATGTGATAGAGGCCAACCCTCGTGCCAGCCGTACTACTCCGTTCATTGCAAAAGCATACGGAGTGCCTTACCTGAACATTGCCACAAAGGTGATGCTGGGTGAGAAAAAGCTGAAAGATTTCAAGATGGAAAATAAACTGGATGGTTACGCCGTTAAAGAGCCGGTATTCAGTTTCAATAAATTCCCGAGAGTTAATAAAGAGCTGGGGCCTGAAATGAAGAGTACCGGAGAAGCCATACGCTTTATCAAGAATCTGCGCGACCCTTGGTTCAGGACACTGTACAAGGAGCGTAGTATGCACCTGAGCAAGTAGTAAATATGGCTCGATAATTGATGTAATAAGGAAAACCTAACCAAAAACACATATATTATGAAAAAACTGTTTACTTCAATTTGCTTAGCAGCCCTGTCTACAGCAGCTTTCGGGCAATTCCCGCACGTGTTCAATTACGATAACGGGCCTAAAAACCCATCAGGTATCGATACGGTGTACGGAACAGACATCAACTCTGTGCCAACTGTTTCTGATGGCCAGTGGTACACATGGGACCTGACTGCGGTGAACATCGCGTCTTACAGGTACTATGCACAGTATGGTACGGCAAGCGGCTTTACTAATGCTACACACTCCAACCTTGCTTATGTTGAGGTGTCTCCGGGTGTAAAATACCAGACACAACTCATGTTCTCTATCGATACTACAGGTAGAAAAACACATGGTGAGCGTTTGGCGCGCCAGGCCTTCTCAATTGGTACTAATATTACAGACAGCCTTGTGATACTGGCCCAGGATGTAATGTATTCTACCCCCACTATCATGATGCCTTACCCATGTACTATGGGTACCAAGTGGAATTCAACTTCTAAGAGTTCTACCAATCTGAGTATATCTTATACACTGCCATCTCCTTTGCCTCCATTGGTAAATGCACCTGCGCAGCGTAAGAGCATTACTACATCTACCAGCGAGGTAGTAGGTTGGGGCCATATGAGGATCAAGCGTCTTGCTGATGGCAAGCCATCCGGTGCTGAAGCGGTACTGTTGGTAAAAACTACCCTATCTGTTCAGGATAGTATCTACCTGAATGGCGCTCCTGCTGACCCGTTGTTGCTGCAGGCTGTAGGTATCCAGCAGGGACAGACAAATACTGTTTACCAGAAGAGTTTCTACCGCTGGAATGAAATGATACCAATGACCAACATCACTTATACTGATGCTACATTCACGCAAATGCAGGATGTGAACCTGCACGCACAGCGCCAGCGCTACCCTGATAATGTAGAAGAAGTGGGCGATGTTATGATGGCTGAAATATTTCCTAATCCCGGCAATGGTAACTTCACGGTAAGAATGCCGGGTGCGTCAAAAGGTACATGGGCTTACGCTATTACTGATGTTACAGGTAAGGTTGTTACCAACGGTACTCTGCCTTTCGGTAATGGTCAGAACGAAGCTAAAATATCAGTACAGGGTACAGTTGCTCCGGGCACATACATCTTCAATGTTGAGAAAGATGGTGAACTGGTAAGCGGTCACAAACTGGTGATACAATAACCGACATATGTTCTTTGCAACGGCTCCGTATCGGAGCCGTTGTCATTTTATCTAATACATAACCACCATAGTATCATAAGACCGTACATTAACACATTGATTATTAGTTAATTATGTAGCAGTTTGCAGAATAGCCACATATATTTGCCCGCCAAAAGCAAATAACATGAAGAAGCAACTGCTGGCAGCCTTAGGCCTTGCCGCTATATCTTTTCAGAATGTACAGGCGCAATCCACCGCTCTTGATTCGGTGGTGATCAGTGAGAATCGTATTGCTGAGCCTTATGGAAAACAGAACAGGAACATAGAAGTACTGGACAACCGCCAGATCATGGCACTGCCAGTCAAGTCGGTAAATGAGCTGCTCTCTTATGTGGCAGGGGTTGACCTCAGGCAGCGTGGCCCTTCCGGTACACAGTCCGACATCAGCATAGATGGTAGTACCTTCGACCAGGTGCTGGTATTGGTGAACGGTGTAAAAATGTCCGACCCGCAAACAGGGCACCATGTTATGAACCTTCCAATACCGCTGTCCGCTATCGATCATATTGAGATAGTACGCGGCCCTGCAGCACGTACCTACGGTGTCAATGCATTGGCGGGTGCGGTCAACATTGTTACAAAGACACCTGTTAAAGATGAGGTGTTTGCGCAGGCGTATTCCGGCAGCAGTTTTAAGCAGGACACGGCAACAGGCAAAACATATATGGGCTGGGGAGCACAGGCATCGGCTGCTATTGCGGCTAAGAACCATTCGCATATCATATCACTGGCACATGATGAGGGCAACGGCTATCGCTACAACACAAGCTACAACGCTTACAGGCTCTTCTATCAGAACCGCATTAGCCTGAATGCAAAGAACAGCATTGAAGCTATGGGAGGATATATCAACAACGACTTTGGAGCTAACGCATTTTACGCAGCACCTGTTGATGCAGAAGCGACTGAGCAAGTGCAGACAGCTTTGGGTAGTATCAAGTACACCTACAAGCCATCCACTAAAGTGGCTATCAGCCCGCGTATCAGCTACAGGTATAATAATGACGATTACATCTTCGTGCGTCAGAATCCATCCCTGTATCATAACATACACGAGACCAATGTGCTGACAGGTGAGGTGCAAAGTACTATCAGTTTGAACAAGGGCATCATTGGTGCCGGTGTTGAGTACAGGAACGAGGATATCAACAGTACCAACCTGGGTAAGAGGCAGAGGAATAACCTCGGCATCTATGCAGAATATAAACACTACTTCTCTGATAAGCTGAATGCGAGTGCGGGTTTGTATGCCAACAAGAACAGTGATTATGATTGGGAAGTATTCCCCGGTATTGATGCGGGTTATACTATAGCCCGCAACTGGAAGCTGTTCGCCAACGCTACTACGGGGCAGCGCCTGCCTACTTATACCGACCTGTATTATAAAGGTCCTGCTAACATAGGTAATGCACAACTTAAACCCGAGTATGCCAACTATGCAGAAGGTGGATTGCAGTACGACAAGCATGACGTGTTTTTACGTGCGGCTTACTTCTACCGCAGGTCTGCCGACTTTATTGATTGGGTACGTGCAGCGGATACTGACCCATGGCAACCACAAAACTTCCAGACCATCAATACGCAGGGTATAACCATGCAGGCGCTTATCGGCTTGAGTTCACTGGCTGACATGTCTGACAATTACGACATCAGGCTGAATACTAACTATACCTACCTCAGCCCGGTAATTGATGCGCCTACGACTGAGATATCTAAGTATGCGATAGAAGCACTGCGCCACCAGGCTACTGTTAAGCTGACCTCTGTATTGTTTAAACATGTACAGGCCAATATAGCTTATCGTTACCTGTACCGTGTTAATGCAAACGACTATACACTGGTTGACATCAGGTTAGGTTATACATTTAAGAATATACTCCTGTATGCAGACATCAATAATATATCGGATACGCAATACAAAGAGATAGGAGCAGTACCCATGCCCGGCCGCTGGATGACAATAGGAGCAAGGTTTAACTCCGTATGGAAATAATCAATAACAAGGGCAGCCGAAAGGCTGTACCTTTGCACCGTAAAAAATAATTCATGAAAGAAAAGCATCCTAAAGATACTTACAATATTATGTCGGAATTGGTATTGCCCAACGATACCAATACGCTGGGCAACCTGATGGGTGGTAAGCTCATGCACTGGATGGATATTGCCGCTGCTATTGCTGCACAAAGGCATTGCAACTGTCCCGTAGTTACTGCGTCTGTAGACAACGTGTCTTTTAATAATCCCATCAAGTTAGGCAATGTGCTGACAATAGAGTCTAAAGTAACGCGTGCCTTCAATACCTCAATGGAGATATACCTGAAGGTGTGGGGTGAAGACCTGTCTGCGCAATACAAATACCTGACCAACGAGGCATACGCTACGTTTGTAGCCCTTGACCCTAACGGTAAACCACGTAAAGTGCCTACATTAGTACCGGAAACAGAAGAAGAGAAAAAAATGTTTGACGGTGCGTTACGCCGCAGGCAGTTGCGCCTGATACTGGGTGGTAAGATGAGCCCTGACCAGGCAGACGAACTGCGCTCTTTATTTGTACAGAAATAGTGATGGATAACATCGCTGCCAAATGAAATATTGATGATGACATTAGACAGGACAAAGTCTCCTAAAATACACGACGCAATAGAATTTGACTATGTATTGCCACCTGTAAATAACGCGAAGCTGGATAATGGGTTGCCATTGTATTGGCTGAATGCCGGTGTGCAGGATGTGGTTGAGATAGACTGGGTATTTCCTGCAGGGTTGTGGTACGAAAGTAAAGAAGGGGTAGCACAGGCTGTGGCAGCACAGTTGAAAGCAGGTACTTCAAAACGTACGTCAAAAGAAATAAATGAGGCGCTGGAGTTTTACGGAGCATCGCTGAGGGTGAAGCCAGGTAATGACAATGCTACGGTATCATTATTCTGTCTTACAAAGCATGTGCCCGCATTGCTGCCTGTTATTTTTGAATTGCTAACGGACAGCATTTTCCCGCAGGAGGAACTGGATATTTATAAGCAGAACACCATACAGCGTTTGCTGGTGAGCCTGCGCGAATGTGACTTTGTTGCTAACCAGAAAATAGACGCACTGCTGTTTGGTGAGGCACACCCTTACGGACGTTTTACTAAACGCGCGGTAATTGAAGCCATAACAAGGGAAGACATGCAGGCCTTCTTCAAAAAGAGTTATGACCTGTCGGGCGTGAAGATATTCATGGCGGGTAAAGTAGGCGAGCAGGAAACAAAAGCCATCAATGAAGTATTTGGTAAAGTAGCTGTTCAACAGACATCATCAGAAGGTTTGTCATTCACGCCTGTTACCGCTACGGAGCGCAAACATCATATCATCAACGATGAGAACGGCGTGCAGGGTGCTATACGTATCGGTAGTTTGTTCCATAATCGTCATCATCCTGACTTTGCACCCATGGTCATCACCAACACACTGTTTGGTGGTTACTTCGGTTCAAGGCTGATGAGCAACATACGTGAAGACAAGGGTTATACTTACGGTATATACAGCAGTACGACACCCATGCTCAATGGCGGTTCACTGATCGTACAAACAGAAGTGGGCAGGGACGTAGTAGAAGCGGCGGTAAAAGAGATATACCACGAGATGGATGTTATCTGCAATGAAAAAGCGGATGATGATGAACTGCTGCTGGTAAAGAACTACCTGCTGGGCAGCCTGCTGGGCGACCTGGATGGCCCGTTCCACATCATACAGCGCTGGCGCACCATGATACTCAATGGTATGGATGCAAGCCAGTTCAACCAAAACGTGGAGATATACAAATCAATAACGGCAGACGAAGTACAGGCACTGGCTCAGAAGTATTTTAATAAAGATAATTTTCACGAAGTGGTGGTGATATAATTTGAAAAGGGGGAGGCAATGCTTCCCTTTTTTTATGCAAAAAAATAAGCCCCCTTGACAGGGGGCTCTGATAACAGGTAAACGAAACCGTGGGTATAAGTACCAACGGTTTTTACTTTAAACGTCCGTTATCTATTTCCATCCGCCGCCTAATGCATGATAAATATTTACAACTGCGTTCATCTGCTGCACTTTGGTTTCTATGAGTTCAAATTTCGCTTCCAGTGCGTCGCGTTGCGTCAGCAATACTTCCATATAATCAGCACGGGCAGATTTGAACAGGTCATTCGATATGCGGACGGACTCTGATAATGTCTCTACCTGCTTTGACTTCAGGTTGTAGCTCTGCTCCAGGTTGCTGATCTTAGATAACTGGTTGGCTACCTCTACATATGCATTGATGATCGTTCGCTCGTAATTGTACACTGCCTGCACCTGTTTGGCGTTGGCGCTGTAGTAAGTAGCCTTTATCGCATTCCTGTTGATGAGCGGTGCTGCAAGATCACCCGCCAGCGAGTACAATAGCGATTCAGGAGACTTGATAAGATAAGACGGATTGAACGCCTGGAAACCCACACCACCCGAAATACCGATAGAAGGGTAGAACCTCGCCCTTGCTACTTTCACATCCAGCTTTGCTGCTGCCAGTTCCTGCTCCGCCTGTTTAATGTCAGGACGGTTAGCCAATAATTGTGCTGGTACACCTGCATATATGGTTGAAGGAACTTTCTCAATAAAGTTTTCCGTATCCCTCTCTATCTGCTGGGGGTACCTGCCCAGCAGATAGTTGATCTTGTTCTCCGTCTCTGTTATTCTTTGTTTGATACCATATTGCAGGTTTTGTGTGCTCAGTACCTGTGCTTCAAACCTGCGCACTGCAAGTTCTGTAACACGGGCAGCCTGCTTTTGCAGCTTCACGATTTTCAACGCGTTGTTTTGTATCTCAATATTCTTGTTGACTATCTGCAGTTCGTTGTCCAGCGCCAGCAACTCGTAATAAGAACTTGCTACCTCTGCCACAAGGTTGGTCACCACAAAATTCTTCCCTTCAACGGTTGAGAGATACCTGGATACTGCAGCCTTTTTTGCGTTGCGCAGTTTCTTCCAGATGTCTATTTCCCATGTAGCATAAGCGCCCAGCATATAGTCCTGTAAAGGTTCCGGCCTTTCTTCGCCCGGCACTATTTCTGTATTGGCCTCCAGAGCGCCTGTATTGGTATAGCGCCCCGGTTTGTCAACACCTGCACCACCTTTTATACCTACAAAAGGAAGGTACTCGCCTTTACGTTCTCTTATCTCGTTGCGGCTGATGGCGATCTCCTGTAGCGTAATGTTCAGCTCCTGGTTGTTCTGCAATGCGGTGTCTATCAGCGCATGCAGGTAAGGGTCGCTGAAATAGTCTCTCCAGTTGATACTTGCCGTGTTGGTAGTATCCTGCGGGCTATTGTTATAGCCCGCAGGAATTGTTTTGTCCGCTTTAGCCTCAACCAAAGCCGGAGTTTTACAGGCGCCTAATGTCAGTAACACCATGGCCACTCCTATATATCGGTTTATATTACTCTTGTTCATCGTCTTCTTTTTCTTCGTTTAAAGAGAATTTGTCAATATGGTGTACAAAATCTTCTGTGAATGAACTGTCGTCTTCGTCTTTTATCATCATACGTCCATAAGCCCAGCTACCAAACACATAGTACAGGCCCGGAACAACGATCACCCCGAAAATAGTACCGAACACCATGCCTCCCAGTGCACAAGTACCAATGGTACGGTTGCCGATGGCACCTGCACCATGCGCGAACATCAAAGGAATAAGACCTGCTATAAATGCAAGCGAGGTCATCAGGATGGGACGGAAACGGACTTTTGATCCTTCTATCGCCGCATCGAGAACGGACATCCCCAGCTTTTGTTTCTGCATGGCAAACTCCACAATCAATACCGCGTTTTTACCCAACAGGCCTACCAGCATCACCAGCCCCACCTGTGCGTATATGTCATTGGTCAGGCCCATAGCTTTTATGAGGAAGAACGAACCGAATACACCCGCAGGCAACGATAGAATAACTGAGAAAGGAATGATGAAACTTTCATACTGCGCCGCTAAAACGAAGTACACGAATATTAACACGATAATGAAGATGTAAATTGCCTCATTGCCACGCATGGTCTCATCTTTTGAAAGTCCTGCCCAGTCTATATCATATCCTCTCGGTAAAGTCTTTGCAGCTACTTCCTGTATGGCTGCAATGGCCTCACCACTACTATAGCCTTTTGCAGGCTCACCGCGAATACCAGCCGTGTTGTACATATTGTACCTGTTGATCTCATTGGCACCCTGTGTCTTCTTTATTTTCATAAATGAAGAAAACGGTACCATCTCATCCTTGTCGTTTTTTACATACAGTTTCAATATGTCACTCGGTAGCTTCCTGTATTCAGGTGCGGCCTGTACGAACACTTTGAAGAAACGCTGGAACTTCACGAAACCGAGTTCGTAAGTACTACCTACGAAAATGGAAAGTGTGTTCATGGCATCGCCTATGGAAACACCCTTCTGCATGGCCAGTTCGTTATCTACTTCCAGTTCATACTGAGGATAGTTGGCACTAAAGAATGTGAAGAGACCTGTAAGCTCTTTACGCTTACCCAGCTCCTTCATAAACTCTTTGTTCACTTTGTCCAGTTCTTTGTAATCACCTGTGTTGGTCTTGTCTAATAACTGCAATGAGAAACCACCTGCCGCTCCATAACCCGGCACTGCCGGTGGCTCGAAAAATTCTATCGTAGCTCCCGGAATATCCTTAGCTTTTTCCTCCAGCTCTTCAATGATCTCACGAACAGTATGATGCCTTTCAGACCACGGCTCAAGGTTGATCAAACAAGTACCTGCGTTAGAACCACGTCCTTCTGTCAATACCTCGTACCCTGCGATAGATGAAACTGATTGCACACCTTCTACCGACTTGACAATCTTCTGCAACTTAGATGACAGGTCATTCGTACGTTCCAGTGTTGAACCCGGTGGTGTTTGAATGATGGCATATATCATACCCTGATCTTCACTTGGTATAAAGCCTGATGGCAAAACTTTCGATATACCGAAAATGCCCAAGCCAAATACCAGCAACATACCGTAAGTAACCACACGCCTGTTGATGATCAGCTTGAGGAAGCGCACATACTTACCCGTCACTTTTTCAAAACCCCTGTTGAAGGCATCTAATGCCCTGTTCGTCCATGTCTTCTTCCTTGGCTTGCCATGGTTGTTCTTCAGTATCATCGCGCATAATACAGGTGTCAGCGTTAGCGCCACAAAACCTGATATAACGATAGATGTAGCCATAGTAATAGCAAACTGGCGATAGAAAACACCTACAGGCCCGGTCATGAATGCGATAGGTATGAACACGGCCGTCATTAATAAAGTGATGGCTATTACCGCACCACTTATTTCGCTGATCACTTTCCGGACGGCATTGTAGGGAGACAAATGCTCTTCTTCCATTTTGGTATGCACAGCCTCTACAACGACTATTGCGTTGTCTACCACGATACCGATTGCCAGTACCAAAGCGAAGAGCGTTATCATATTGATGGTCAGTCCGAACAACTGCATGACCATGAACGTACCAATAAGCGATACAGGAACAGCAAGCGTTGGTATGAGTGTCGAACGCCAGTCGCCAAGGAAAATGAACACCACCAATGCTACCAGCAGGAAGGCGTCTCTCAGCGTGTGTAATACGTTCTCAGTAGACGCGTCCAGGAATTTGGAAACGTCATAACTGATCTTGTATTCCATACCCGGCGGGAATGATTTTTGTAACTCATCCAGCTTTGCTTTTACTTTCTCGATAACCTCGCTCGCATTGGAGCCGTAAGTCTGTTTGAGTACAATGGCCGCCGAGGGGTTGCCGTCAATATTTGAGTAGATGTCATAAAATTCACTACCCAGTTTTACTTCGGCAATGTCTTTCAACCGCAGCATCTCACCATCAGGGTTGGCGCGGATGATAACATTCTCATATTCCTCTGCCTTGCTGAAGCGGTCGGAATAGACTAGCACATATTCCAGCGCCTGCGAACGACTGGCGTCACCTCTACCTATCCTGCCCACGTTACCAATTACACTCTGGTCGCCGAGTGCTTCCATTACCTCTTCAGGAGATACATTGTAGGCGCGCATCCTGTCCGGTTTCAGCCATACACGCATGGCGTATCCACGGCTACCTAATATACGTGCCTGTCCTATACCGTCTATCCGCTGTATCTCAGGTATCATATTCACACCCGCATAGTTGAACAGGAATTTCATATCCGCGTTCGTGTCTTTACTATACAGGTTTACATACATCAACATGCTGGGCATGATGGGTGTGATGATCACACCTTCTCTCTGTACCAGTTCCGGCAGCCTGTTCCTTATCTGCTCTACGCGGTTGGATATCTGTACCAGCGCCTGGTCGGGGTCGGTACCTAAATTAAATACAACTGTAATAGCAACCTCTCCCGCACTTGTAGCGTCAGAGGTCATATACTTCATACCCCATACACCGTTTACAGCCTGCTCTATGGGTATGATCACGGACTCTGCCAGTGTTTTTGCATTCGCCCCCGGATAATCGCAGGTGATCATGACCATCGGCGGAGCGATGGACGGGAACTGCGATGTAGGCAATGTTTTGATAGCCAGTACCCCCATAAACACAAGTGTCAGGGATAAGACTATGGCTAAAACAGGCCTCTTTAAAAATATACTAAACATGATTTTTGTTGCTTTAGAATGATGATTTTATTCAACAGCTACTTTCAGGTTGGCTATTATTTTCTCAGGTGCCTCGTAAGTGAATGCTATCTTTTCGTTGTTCTTCACTTTACGTATGCCTTCAACAATTATTTTATCACCTTCAGCTAAGCCTCCTGCAATAAAATAGAGGTCGGGTACTTCGCCTGCTAGGGTCACCTCTTTCTGATGCGCTACATTGTTATTGTCTACTACAAATACGTACTTCTTCTCCAGCACCTCGAAGGTTGCCTTCTGCGGAATGATAAGCGCATTTCTGAAAGGCAGATCCATCAGTATATTGCCGGTCTCACCGTGCCTGAGCAACCTGTCCGGGTTGGGGAATGTTGCCCTGAAGGCTATGTTACCGGTCTCGTTATTAAAGTCGGCCTCTATTACTTCTACAACACCGTCAGACGAGAACAACTCATTGTTGGCCATCAGGAGTTTTACCTTGCGTGCGCTGTCATTTTTTACACCGGTTTTGTAGTTCAGGTATTCTGATTCAGGCACATTGAAATACACCCACATTTTACTGTTGTCTGATAAGTTGGTCAGGAAGTCGCCCTCATCAACAAGGCTACCCAGTTTTAAATGAAAGCGGTCGATGATACCATCAAACGGTGCCCTTATCTCTGTGAATTGCAGGTGCACCTTTGCCAGCGAAAGTTCAGCTTTTGCTTTATCCAGTTTGGCTTTTGCCATGGCCAGCTCATTTGGTGCCACCACATCGCTATCCGCCAGCCTTTTGGTGTTCTGGTATTCTATTTCTGCGAAATTGACTTCGGCCTTCGCTTTTTCCAGTTCCGCCTCATACAGGTTCGGCATGATCTGGAATAGCAATTGCCCTTCTTTTACAAATTGTCCCTCATCTACAAATATCTTCTGCAGGTAACCTTTTTCCTGCGCTCTTAATTCAATATGACGTATCGACTGTATCTGGCATACATATTCGTTGACTATAGACGTATCCATCTTCAGCGGACTGGTCACCAGGTATTTTGTCTCTGCCTCTTCTTCTTTTTTATGAGATGCGCAGCTTGTTTGGAATAATACAGCGCCGAGGCATACGAATACAAGAATGCTATTCTTGAAATTTTTGTTGTTAAACACAATATGACTTTTTTGGTTATTATTATTTGGTTGGCAGGTATAATGACATACACGCCTGTAGCTAAACCCGGTACTGAGCTATACAGTAAGAGGCAGCTAAACAGCAGAACAGGCATCAGTATTCAGCCTGTAACAAAATGCATATCAGATACGGAATACCTGGAATAACGTGCACCTGAACGATGCGTAATAAGAAAAACGCTCAGCAGAAAAAGAGCGTTCCTTAATGTTGTTGTTGAAATAATAAAGTAACCTAGGGTAGTAGCCCGTAAAATAACTACTGCTTGTAGTATATTTTTTAGAAGAGGTTTCCTCGCGATTTTCGTCTTCGGTCTCTTCCAAATAGATATTGTCATATTGTTTTTCCGTTGTATGCGGAGCAATATGTGTTATTTGTGTGGTGTTGAATAATACGCTGTGAAAACCTGTAGTTACCGCTCGTTGAGGAATTGAAACCGGCTTGTGATAGGTGCAGTCCTGGTATTGATGAGCAAAGCAATTACTTTGCCCGCACAACAGGAGAAAGCTCAGAGATAGAAATAATCTGAATATCGGCTTCATTTCAACCGACAAACATACAGAGACTTTATAGATTATTCAATGTAATTTAATGTTAAAGGTTAGTGAAGCTATTTTTCAAACCTGTTATATAACGCTCGTTCCAGATCTTCCCTGTGGTCAGGGTGTGCAATGCTGATGAGCATTTTTGCTCTTTGTTCCATATTCTTGCCGTACAGGTTCACGGTACCGTATTCAGTAACTACATAATGCACATGCCCGCGTGTGGTTACCACCCCGGCACCTTGTTTCAGCATAGGTGTAATTCTTGATATACCTTTGCCTGTTACTGACGGCAGCGCTATAATAGGTTTCCCACCGGGAGATAATGATGCACCACGCATAAAATCCATCTGCCCGCCAATACCCGAGAATTGGTAAGTGCCTAATGAGTCAGCACATATTTGTCCTGTCAGGTCTATTTCCAGTGCACTGTTGATGGCTACCACCTTGGGGTTTTTACGAATGATAGCAGTATCGTTTACATAGGCTACATCCATGAAAGTGATGTTCGGGTTGTCGTCAATAAAGTCGTACAGCTTTTTGGTGCCCATGGCAAATGTGCTCACTATTTTGCCCGGCCTTATCTTTTTATGCTCGTTGGTAATCACTCCGCTTTTTACCAGCGGAATAACACCGTCGGAGAACATCTCCGTATGTATGCCCAATCCCTTATGGTTGCATAACGAACTCAGCACGGCATCCGGTATAGAGCCTATGCCCATTTGCAGCGTGGAGCCATCCTCTATCAACTCAGCGACATTTTTGCCTATTTGTCGCGCAATATCATCCACTTTTTTGCTGTAGTCTACTTCGGGCAAAGCAGCCTCATCCCATACCATTGCATTGAATTTGGTATAGTGTACATGTGTATCGCCATGCGTGCGTGGCATATTGGGGTTTACCTGTGCTATAAGTTTTTTAGCCGTGCGTACAGCTGTCCATGCCGCGTCTATGGATGTGCCCAACGTGCAGTATCCGTGCTGGTCGGGTGGCGATACCTGCACAATGGCGGCATCCAACGGAAGTATACCGTCTTTGAATAAATAAGGTATCTCGCTGAGGAATACCGGCACATAATCACCATATGGGCTGTTGACCCAGTCGCGCACATTGGCTGAAACGAATAATGAATTCAGGTAGAAGCTCTCTGTAACTGCCGGGGTATTCCATTCTATATTACCAAACGTGCTGATGGCTACCAGCTCTACGTTATTTATCTCGCCTGCTCTTTTTAGTAATGTATTCACCAGGTGTAGCGGGGTTGCGGCACTGCCATGAATAAACACCCTGTCTCCGCTTGATATTATCTTAACTGCTTCTTCAGCAGGAACATACTTAGCACTCATACACTGCAAAAATAGGTCATAACGTAAGGTTCTGCGATGATTCACGTCATATTTACGAACTTAGCATTGCCTTAACAAAGTTTTGCAACCGTTTGCGTCTACTGTACGTATATATGTTTGACAACTAAAACCGATGTTATGCGTTATTCAGGTATAATAATGATATGTTGCAGCTTGCTGTTTGCTCAATGTACAAGCGCACAAAAAAGATCAGATATGAACGATACCCATAAAGACAATCCGTACTACTCACGTACTGATACAAAGAAGTTGAATGTGAGTGATGCTGAATGGAAAAAGATACTCCCTAAGGATGTGTACCACATAGCCCGTGAGAAAGGCACTGAGTGGGCGCATACAGGTAAGTATAATAATACAGATGCTAAAGGTGATTATTATTGCTTTGTATGTGGCAATCACCTGTTCCGCTCCGATGCCAAGTTTGCAAGTACCTGCGGCTGGCCCAGTTTCTTCGAAGCTATAAGTGATAATAGTGTTGTATATACGGAAGACAGAAGTCACGGCATGGTGCGTACAGAAGTAACATGCGGGCGTTGTGGCTCTCATCTCGGTCACGTGTTCGACGATGGTCCGCCACCAACCGGCAGGCGTTTTTGCATGAATTCTGCCGTGCTGGATTTTGAGCCGGACAAAACAAATGAGTAAAGGATAGTGATTTTAATATTGAACCCGTTATTTTGCAACAGCAATAACGGGTTTTTTCTATGACTAAAAAGGAGCGGTACGAGTTTGTTATCAATTGGTTCAAAGAGCATATGCCGGTGGCGGAAACTGAACTGGCGTATGAAAACCCGTATCAGCTCCTGGTAGCCGTTATCTTATCTGCACAGTGTACGGATAAGCGGGTGAATATTGTAACACCTGCATTATTCAAAGCATTCCCTACGCCCGACCTGCTGGCAAAAGCTGAGTTTGAAGATGTAGAACCTTATATACGCAGCGTGACCTTTGCCAATAACAAGACCAGGCACCTGATAGGCATGGGCAAAATGCTGATAGAAGATTTTAAAGGTGAAGTGCCCGATACAGTAGAGGAGTTGGTAAAGCTGCCGGGAGTGGGCAGGAAGACGGCCAATGTCATTACATCTGTAATTTTCAACCAACCCAATATGGCGGTGGATACACATGTATTCCGGGTGTCTGCAAGAATTGGGTTGACGACCAACGCAAAGAACGTATTACAGGCGGAAAAACAGTTGGTAAAGAATATACCTGAAGAGTTGATACATAAAGCGCACCACTGGCTGATATTACATGGCCGCTATACATGCACGGCACGTAATCCTAAATGTAATAAGTGCGGATTGACAAGTATCTGTAAGTTCTACAAAACAGATATGAGGCATGTGATAGAGAAGGGTTGATCTATCCTTCAGGTACTGCCCAGCTTGGACTGAATGCTTTCGAGTACTCCTCAAAATTCTGGGTCTTATAGGTACCTTCTCCCAAATACTTCATGATCATCTCGATATTCTGAACCGGCATATACCCGGGTATGGGTTGCGGGTTGGCAAAGCTTTCTTCCATTATGATCATAGTAGGATACGACAGATTATCTCTCATCAGTTGTATAGCTAGTTTGTTGGTGTTGCCCTCCATGCCATATTTCACTCCCTGGAACATTATTTCCTGCGGAGTTTCTGCATTGAACTTTACTGCATAGAAGTGCTTGTTCATATACTTGATCACATCAGGGTTGCTGAAAGTCTTTTTATCCATCACTTTGCACCAGCCACACCAGTCGGTATATACATCTACCCATACTTTTCGTGGCTCTTTCTTCATAGCCACCTGCACTTCATCCCACGTCATCCAGTTGATGCCACCTTTTTCATTACCACCTGCATATGCACTCGTGCCCAACATGGTCAGCGTCACCAACATCAATAGTATATGTCTCATATTCAATACTTTCATGCTAACGAATTTACGATTATTTCCATGTAGCTTTGTTAAAGTCTTGTGATAATTAGATAATTACTATATATGAAGGTAGCGGTAGCAGTAACAGGAGCCAGCGGATCAATATATGCAAAGGTTTTATTGGACAAGCTGGTGCAGTTGGGTAATAAGGTGGATGAGGTAGGTGTGATATGGACGGACAATGCTTATACAGTATGGGAGCATGAGTTGGGTAGTGAGGATTATAAGAACTATCCCTTCAAGATTTGGGGCAAGAACGACTTCATGGCGCCCTTTGCCTCCGGTAGTTCTACTTATGGAGCGCTGATAATTTGTCCGTGCAGTATGGGTACTATCGGACGTATCAATTCAGGCATCAGCAACGACCTGATAACGCGAGCGGCTGATGTCATGCTGAAAGAACGCCGGAAGCTGGTTTGCGTAGTGCGCGAAACACCATACAGCCTCGTACACCTCAGGAATATGACAGGGGTTACAGAAGCAGGCGGTATCATATGCCCGGCAACACCATCGTTCTACAGCAACCCTAAAACAATTGAAGAAGTAGCTTATACAGTAGTGCATCGTGCCCTGCACCTGGCAGGTATTGAAGCGGATGGTTATAAATGGCAGGAAAAATAAAAGAATGGAGTATTCAAAATCAATAGAAAGGCTGAGGAAAATAATGGATGAACTCAGGGAGCAATGCCCCTGGGATAAAAAGCAGACAGCACAAACCCTCAGGATACAAACCATAGAGGAGACATATGAGTTGGCTGATGCCATTATTGATGAAGACTGGACGGGCATAAAAGAAGAGCTGGGCGATTTACTGTTACATATCGTATTTTACAGTAAAATAGGTGCGGAGAAGAACTTGTTTACCCTCGATGATGTTATAGAAGGAGTGTGCAATAAGCTGGTGGCAAGACACCCGCATATATACAGTAGTGTAAAGGTTGAGGATGAAAAGCAGGTAGAGCAGAACTGGGAGCAACTGAAACTGAAAGAAGGCAAGAAGTCTATATTAAGTGGTGTGCCGAACTCGCTGCCGGCTGTGGTGAAGGCTGTAAGGCTGCAGGGTAAGACCAAGCAGGTAGGTTTTGAATGGGATACTACCGAGCAGGTGCGTGAAAAAGTAGAAGAGGAATTGCAGGAACTGTATGAAGCAGTAGGTAGTGGTGAGCCTGAAAAGATAGAAGATGAGTTTGGTGATGTGTTGTTCGCATTGGTAAACTATGCACGTTTTGTGAAAGTAGATCCCGAAATGGCACTGGAAAGAACCAATAAAAAATTCATACGCCGTTTTCAACATATAGAAAAGATAGCGGCGGAACAAAATAAGGCATTGCAGGACATGACCCTGGGAGAAATGGACGCCTTATGGAACATGGCAAAAGAACAGGAATAAGCATAGGTGTTCAAACGTTATCCATACAAGGGTTGGCTGATACTGGCTATATTATTCTGGGGACTGGCGGTAGCCCGCTACTTCCAGAAAAGCCTGTGCGTACTGCCGGATAAAATGGCGGAGGTTATTGAAACAGACCTGCACAAAAAACAAACGGCGTTTAAATCAGTACTGAGTAACACAGACCTTGTGCAGCGGGTATTTTCAGGCTCTGTAAACAACCTGGATATAAGGCTCCTTACCAACCTGCCTTTTGGTGTTTATGCTTATAGGAATGATACAATAGTATTCTGGAATAATAATAAGGTACTGGCAGATTGTGAGCCGCCTGCACCTTCAGGCAAAACGCAACTGCATTTTAACGAGCGTGGAAAGTTCGTAAAAGTATGCATAGAGCCGGATACAAGTCGCAGGAATGAAAAACTGGTAGTGCTGTATCCGGTAGTTACGACTTACCCTTTTGAGAACAATTACCTGCACTCATCTTTTGAAGCGGCAGACTACATACCGGTAAACACAACAGTATCATCAAGAAAAACAGATGCAAGCTATGCCATAACGGATATTGATAGCAATACGGTATTTCATGTAGAGTTCAAGCAGCAGACTTTGCCGGAATGGACACCGGGCATGGTCATCATTACTTTGCTCATATTGGCAGTTTTGTTCACTGTGTTCTGGTTGCAGCTTATTACAACTTATTATACCCGCCAACGGTCATTCTGGTCAGGATTTTTTGTATTGGGTGGTGCAATATTGGTATTCAGGGTGCTTGCTTACAGGTTCGGCCTGCCCTTCAACCTGGAGACATTGCCCATTTTCCGCCCGCAGTTGTATGCGGCAAGTATATTGCTCAATTCGTTGGGCCAGTTATTGCTGAATGCGGTACTGTTTCTATGGCTGGTGTTGTTTATTGTCCGTCATGCCAATCACGATTTTCTAAAGGAATTAAAGATACACCCTGCTGTCCGGCTGATAATAGCTATAGGCGTAATACTTGCTATACTGGTTTATTCTTTTGCTTATATCAATATTGTCAGTTCACTTATTACCGACTCGAAAATATCATTTGATGTAAGTCACTTTTATACCATATCTACCTATACTATCATCGGGCTGTTTATTATCGCGCTTATCACCACAGCTTCATTTATGGTGATTTACCTGTTCAGCCTGCAGTTGAGTATCCTTATCCCCAATAAGTGGTATAAGTACCTGTTACTGGCAGTTGTAGGTGTTGTCATGATATTATTCAGCGATACCGTTACCACCATATACGTCTCTGTTGGTTTGTTGTTCTGGCTCATACTGTTCATTGTGCTGCTGGACGTAAAAAGACTGGAGCCAATGGCAGACCTGTTCTCACCGCAAATGATCTTCTGGTCTGCTTTCATCTTTGCTTTCTGTACAGGTGTACTTCAGTATTTCAACTTCATCAAAGAGCATGAAACACGCCTGCACTTTGCTGAAAAAGTGGTGCAGCAGAGGGATGATATTACGGAGTATACATTCAGGGCTATTGCGGAAAATATCACCGCAGACCCTGTATTGAAATCATTCTTAAATTACCCGAGCAGGACACGCAGAAAAGAGATCGAAGAACGTTTTGATGCCTTGTACCTTGGGGGACACCTCAATAAGTACCAGTCGAAATTATTGATCTACGATAGCAGGGGGCGCGCATTATATAACAACGATACGCTGAGCTATAATACGCTTGTACGTTTGGTGAAGAACGGAGAGCCGACCATCACATCGTCTCTGTATTATCGTGAGGATGCCCAGGATGGACGATATTATCTTGCGGAGATACCTATAGAAACAAGTAAAGAATCGGGCAATAGAATCGGGTATGTGTTTATAGACATGGCGGTTAAGGAGTCAACAGGGCAAACGGTTTATCCTGAGTTGTTGCAACCCGGCACTGCTGAAGGCAGCAGGAATGAAGAGGGGTATTCATATGGCGTATATGTAAACGACAGGTTGCTCACACAAACAAGTGATTATAATTTCCCTGTTTACATTACAGACACCATTCCCGGTAAGTATAAGTTCACGGAGTATTCAAACGCATCTGAACTGCAAACAAAGCTGGATAACGGTAAAACAGTTTTTGTTATCAGGTACCACCGCTTGTGGCTGGAGAGTATCACTTTGTTCTCTTACCTGTTTGGTATACAAATGATTCTCTCGCTTATCTCTGTAATGTACAGGATATACCTGCTGTTTATTATCAGGAGCGAAAAGTCGGAAAAGCTGATCAACTTTACCTTGCGCAGAAGGATACATATTTCATTCCTTGGTATCGTATTCGTCTCTTTTATCATCATAGGTGTTATCACCATTGTGTTTTTCACATTGCAGTACAAGCAGAATAGTAAAAGGAAACAACAACTGGTAATGCAGTTGGTTGAAAGAGCTACACTGCAGTTTTTGAAAGATGAAAATGCATTGAACGATCTTGACGACTATAATAAACTTACCGCTACCAATACCTTTAAATATTTTATTACAGGCTTGTCCAACGCGCAAAAAATAGACATTAACCTGTATCATGCCAGCGGTGTATTAAGCGTCACTTCACAGGAGGATATTTACAACAGGAATCTCTTCGCACGTATCATACCACCCGAGGCATATTATGAACTGGCAGTTCGTGGGCACCAGTTCCTGATACAGGATGAACGCATTGGCGCGTTGTCATACGTGTCATGTTACAAACCTATAAGCAACCGCAATGGTTTGATATTGGGCTATATCAACGTGCCTTTCTTCTCGTCAGAAAAAGAATTGAATTTCCAGATATCCAGCATACTTGTGGGATTGATCAACCTGTATGCGTTCGTATTCCTGTTGTCGGGCGTACTAACGGTGTTCATTACAAGGTGGATAACAAAATCGCTGAGCATAGTTATTAAGAGTTTCAGCAAATTCAGCCTGAGTAAGAACGAGCTGGTAAGCTGGCCGTATGATGATGAAATTGGCTTACTGGTTCAGGAGTATAATAAAATGCTGAGTAAGGCCGAAGAGAATGCAAGGCTATTGGCGCAGAATGAACGCGAAGGTGCATGGCGGGAAATGGCGCAACAGGTGGCGCATGAAATTAAGAATCCGCTCACACCTATGAAACTGAACATTCAGTACCTGCAACAGGCGCTGAATAATAACTATCCAAACGTAAATGAGCTGGCTAAAAAGGTATCTGAATCTTTGATAGAACAGATCAATAATCTCTCATATATTGCATCAGAGTTTTCAGACTTCGCTAAAATGCCGGAGGCCCGCCCCGAAAAATTCGATCTGAATGAGCTGCTGCAAAAAACAGTTGATCTGTACAAAAATCAAAGTGAAGTTACAGTCGATTTCAAGAGGCACACTAGCCGCCTTGATGTATATACAGACAAGAGCCAGCTACTGAGGGTATGCAACAACCTGTTGGAGAATGCCGTACAGGCTATCCCTGCAGACAGGGAAGGAAAGGTAGTAGTATCTATAACGGAAGAAGGAGATGAAGCCCTTATCGCATTCTCTGATAATGGTACAGGTATTGAGCCCGATGCGGTAGGCAGGATATTTCAGCCATACTTTACGACAAAAACTTCAGGTACAGGCCTGGGACTTGCCATGACCAAGAAGATAATTGAATTCTGGAAAGGTACCATCCGGTTCGAGACCTTACCAGGCAAAGGCACTACATTCTACATCACCGTGCCGATAGCAAACGGGCAGGAAGCGTAATTACCATACCTGCACTTCGCGCTCAAGTGCAATGCCATATTTTTTATTTACAGCTTGCAGTATTTTTTCAGACAGGTTCCATACTTCATTGCCATTTGCTCCACCATGATTCACAAGAACCAATGCCTGCTTTTCATGCACGCCTGTATGTCCTGTTTTATGCCCTTTGAAACCACACTGTTCTATAAGCCAGCCTGCGGGTACTTTTACATGCATATCATCAACAGGGTAGGATGGCATGTCAGGATATTGCTCTTTCAGTTGTTTGTATTGCTCTGCAGGTATGGTCGGGTTCTTAAAAAAACTACCTGCGTTGCCTATATGTTTAGGGTCAGGCAGTTTGCTGCTGCGTATAGCTATTACAGCATCTGCTATGGCCCTTATGGATAGTTCTGTCATGCCGTTTTTATCCAGTTCTTGTTGTATTGCGCCATAACTGGTATTAAAACTTGCTTGCTTGTTCAGCTTAAATACTACTTCAGTAATAAACGTTTTTTGTTTCAGCTCGTGTTTGAATATGCTGTCCCTGTATCCGAAACGGCATGCTGCATTATCTAGCGTAATGTATTGTTTATCCTCCCAATGCCATGCTGTTACTTCATGTATCACATCCTTCACTTCAATGCCATAAGCACCGATGTTCTGCATCGGAGCAGCACCTACTGTCCCAGGTATCAATGCCAGGTTCTCGATGCCCGCCCAATTTTTACCAATAGCATACAACACAAACTCATGCCACACCTCTCCTGAGCCCACACGCAGCCATACATGGTTGTCATCTTCTTTTATTAATTCAATTCCTTTGATGCAATTGTGAATCGTTAGCCCTTGTATATCTTTGGTCAAGAGTATATTACTGCCACCGCCAATAATGTGTTTGTCGGCAGGCAGTCCGGAATTGTATGCAATTTCAGATAGTTGCTCTTTGCTGCTCACTTTTACAAACAAAGATGCCTTGGCATCTATCCCGAATGTATTGTATGGTCTTAATGAAATATTTTCCTGTACCTGCATCTGCAACAAAAATAGAAATACCGTGGTTATTTATTTTTCAAATTTCGCACCTCTGAAGCTGATACCCAGTCCGGGCTTGCCACTCAGGCTTATCACGCCATTGTTATACTCCAGCCCGGTTGATATATCTTCTTTCAACAACAAAGGACCGTCTGCGTCAACTTCATCCAGCAGCGGCATCAGGTTGGCAATAGCCGCTGAGCCAATGGTAGCTTCACACATCGCACCTATCATGGTTTTCAGCCCCAGTTTTTTCGCTTCATCTATCATTCTTACAGCAGGTGTTATACCTCCACATTTTGTCAGTTTGATATTCACGCCATGAAAACCTTCCGCACATTTTTGAATGTCTTTTTCAGTCTGGCAGCTTTCATCCGCAAACAAGGGGACGGTTGAGATTGCCTTCAGTTCTTTTTGTGCTTCTGTCTCGTCCCTGTGCAGGGGTTGTTCTACCATGCGCACATCCAGCTTTGCAAGTTCCGGTATCAGTAGTTTCGCTTCTTCAAAACTCCAACCCTCGTTGGCATCTACCCTAATAGCGGCATCTGTATTGTTGCGTATGGCGCGTACCAGTTCTATATCATCAGGCCTGCCCACTTTTACTTTATATAGCGGCCATGGGTTAGCTTTCACTTTAGCCAGCATTTCATCTATACCGTCTATACCTATTGTATAGTCAGTGATAGGCGTATTTTCCCATTTAAGGTTCAACAGCTCATATATAGGTTTGCCTCTCAATTTCCCATACAGGTCCCATGCGGCTATATCCAGTGCAGCGATAAGAAAGTTCTGCCCCGGTAGTAAATGATGCAGAAAATGCCAGAAACGTTCAGGATTGGTCATGGCATAACGTTGTATGGCATGCTTTTTTGCTTCCAGCTCTGCTATCATACCTTCCACTGTTACATCGTAGTACGATATAGCACCAACTTCACCAAAGCCCATCAGTCGTCCCATACCCAGCGAAACCACCAGCATAGGCTGATTAGTCTTGGTTCCTTTATATGTTGTAAAAGGGTATTTGAACGCTAAATCGTATGGGTAGTACTTTAAATGCAGCATTCCATAAAAATGCAACTATTTTTGCGATTAGAAAATTCAGCTATGCCTAAAATTCCGATCTGGGTTTTTATACTCCTTGCAATATTACATATATCTGCCGTTCGTGTGGGTATTATGGATATAGATGCGTCTCAGTATGCTGAAATAAGCCGCGAGATGATGGAGTCGGGCAGCTACCTGCAGTTGTTCGACCTGGGTAAAGACTACCTCGACAAACCACCCTTCCTGTTCTGGATCAGTGCTACCAGTATGAAGCTATTCGGCGCGAATAATTTCGGATTCAAACTACCGTCTATACTTTTCGCATTGTTTGCGCTATATGCAACATACAGGCTGGCAAGGTTACTATATGGTGAGGCAACAGGCCGTATGGCAGCATTAGTACTCGGCACCTGCCAGGGTATGTTCCTTATGACCAATGATATTCGTACCGATACCGTACTCATGAGTTGGGTAATAACTGCCATATGGCTGATAAAAGAGTGGGATGTACATGGTAAGCTGCATCATCTTTTACTGGGTTGCGCTGCAATAGCATTTGGTATGATGAGTAAAGGGCCGATTGCTTTATTGGTACCGATATTTTGTTTTACAACAGACTGGGCTTTGCACCGGGAGTGGAGCAAAATGTTCAGGTGGCAATACCTGTTGGGCATAGTTGTCATTGCCGTTTTGCTGATACCCATGAGCATTGGCCTGTACCAGCAGTTTGATGCGCACCCTGAAAAAGTGGTCAACGGGCTGACCGGTGTTTCGGGACTTCGTTTCTTTTACTGGTCGCAAAGTTTCGGGCGTATTACAGGCGAAAGCCCCTGGAATAATGGCGCCGGGCTCGATTTTCTTTTCTCAAATATGCTGTGGTCTTTCCTGCCTTGGATATTATTATTTGTGGCGGCATTGATACTAAAGTGCGTACAGTTAGTAAAAAGTAAATTCCGTTTGCAGCAGGGGCAGGAGTGGCTTACTGCAGGTGGTTTTATACTGGCTTATCTTGCTTTGGGCTCATCACGTTACCAGTTGCCGCACTATATTTTTGTAGTGTTCCCGCTGGCGGCTATTATGGTAGCTGCACTGATGAAAGACTTTTTCGAGGGGCAACACTATCAGCAATTATATCGTGTGTTCAGGCCCGTACAGTGGGGTATATCATTCCTGTTGCTCATTGCAGCTTTGCTTACAGTGGTGTATGTATTCCCTGCAGGTATTGTATGGACGATACTTTGGGTGCTGGCATTAGGTGTATTGCTGTTTATCGCATTCAGTAAAAACATCAAATCCAAAATGTTCTGGATGAGTGTAACTGCTATGATGCTCAGCAACTTTTTCATGACCAATCATTTTTATTACAACCTGATGGATTACCAGCTGGGCAATCAAATGGCAGATTATCTGAAGCAGGAGCAGATACCTGCTGAGGAAGTGATACAATACAAAATGGTTGACCCGCTGAACTCATTTCACTTCTATGTTCAGTCTGTTATATCTGCAGACTACTCAGCAATAGAGACCGGTAAATACGTATTGACGCAAGACTCCGGTTTGGTAAGCCTGGTAGAAAAAGGTTTTGCATATGATACGGTTACAACAGGCAAATGTTTCCGCGTAAGCGAATTAAAACCTGCATTCCTCAACCCCGATACAAGACAAGACGCCATGCAGGATTATTACCTGTTGAGGATAAAATAAAAAAGGCAGGGTATACCCTGCCTCCTGTGAATATTGTTTTGAGTTTATCTGAACCGCCTCAGGAAATACGTAAACCCGTTTTCCTCTATGATCAGTTCGTTGTTTTCTGCTTTTAATACTTTAAACTGCCTGCGGTCTTTACCATTGCAGTACAGTGTTTGGTTGGAGAAGCTCTCCACATACCACGATGGTGCGCCCTCTCCGTCTCTTCCTGCGAATATATAGCCCAGCTTACCGTTTTGCGGGCTGCTGAATATCTCTACTTTCTTCACCGTCCTGGTATAGTCTATAGATTGTTGGGTATTGGCGCTGGTACCTTTAAACTTATCCCACGTACCTATCATCTGGTTGATGCTGTTTACCGGGCCATACTGCTCAGGTGCTCTGCCCGCTACCATTTGGTTAGTTGGTGTGTAGGGCTCAAATTCAAAAGTGCCCGTCTGGTCTTTCAGTACCAGGCGTTTATTCTTTTTGTGCTCTACTATGGTGAAGTACCGCATACCTATGTCCAGTGCACCGTTCTCTATTTTGAAAGTGCCACGGTAAATGAAACCATGCGCCTTTTGCCATACATATTCATTTCCGGGTTTAAACTCGAAAAAGATAGTATCCCTGAAGTCTATTTTCTTATTGTCAACACCCAGTCGCTTAACTTCGCGCCAATGTCCTGATAAATCTCCTTTACCTTTGCCCAACCCCAGCAAGGGCAGGGAAACCAGCAAAAAGATGATTATATTTCTCATGTCTTTTGTTTTTTCAGTACGGTATAAAAGTATTTAAAATAAATGTAAACCACTATGGCTCAGTTGAAGTTCACATTAATACAACCTGATATAGTTTGGGAGGATAAACAAGCCAACCTGCAGCAGTATGACCATTACATGTCTACTGTAAGCGGCAGGATGGAGGTGGTGGTACTTCCGGAGATGTTCAGCACCGGCTTTAGTATGGCGCCGGAAAGGCTTGCAGAGACTATGGAGGGTGATACCGTACAGTGGATGAAGGAAAGAGCACGCCTATATGGCTGCATCATTACAGGCAGTCTTATAATAGAAGAAGACGGTAAATATTACAACCGCATGCTCTGGGTACAGCCCGATGGTAATATCGGTCATTACGACAAGCGCCACCTTTTTGGGTATGCTAACGAGGACGAGCATTATACCGCAGGCTCAAAGCGACTTATTGTGAGTGTTAAGGGTATCCGTATCTGCCTGCTGGTGTGCTACGATCTGCGTTTCCCGGTTTGGGCGCGCAATAAAGGTGCTGAATATGATGTATTGTTATATGTTGCTAACTGGCCTGAAAGACGCAGCCTGCCATGGAAAACCCTGCTACAGGCCCGGGCTATTGAGAACATGAGCTATGTAATAGGTGTAAACCGGGTGGGTGCTGATGGTAATGATATTGCCTATAGCGGCGATAGCAGTGTGTTTGGCCCGCTGGGCGAGGTGGTATGGCAACATTCAGGCACCCCGGCCTGCCACAGTGTTATCATTGATAGTGATGAGGTTACAGCCGCAAGGCAGCAATTCTCCTTCCTCGATGATGCGGATAATTTCATGATACTGGGCGATTAAGAGATACAGGTAAGTTTTCTTAGTAATATTCGCCCTATATTTTTTACTTTTATACACGCTAATTGAATCTTATGAAGTTGAAAAATAATATAACCTATCTGCTGCTGGCTGGCATAATGACCATTTCTCTGTTTGCCTGTGTGAAGGAAGAAGATTGTTCAAGCAGTACGGCGAACCTGCCGGCACCGGTACCTCAAACCAAATTCCGCATTATAGACTCTGAGGGTCGCGATATGCTTGCGTCAAATACGCCAAACCGTTTATATTTCGATTCATTGGTGGCTCATCAACCTTGTAATATCAGCGATGCACTGGGTAAGAACATAGTACAGACAGGCGCCGGTGGCCTTGAAAGCTATGTATTCTCCTTCAACGGGCTGCACCAGCCTATTACGGGCGAAAACAAGGAGTGCTTCACTTTAGAATTGCGTTGGTCTGGCACTGATGTAGACGTTGTAGAGTTCATCAGCAGGGCAGAGCACCATGTTTGCGGTGTTACCTATCACCTGGACAGGGTCATGTTCAATGGCAAGGAGTCTAAGGTAGATGGCAACGGTAATTATCTCCTGCAGAGGTAGTGAGCTTTATTTTGTACTTTTGCGCCTCATAATTTACATGTTTTCGGGATGTGGCATAGAGTAGCGGCCTTTATTATCAAGTTTCGTGTTGCGTTATTGGTCATTTTACTGGCTGCTACCGCGTTTATGGGCTATATGGCATCAAAGGTGCAGCTCAGTTACCAGTATGCCGATGCCATACCGCGAGATAATCCTAAATACCTCGAGTACCAGCAATTCAGGAAAAAATTTGGCGAAGACGGCAACACCATGGTTATAGGTGTGCAGAAAAAAGACTTTTTTGAAAAAGGATTTTTTCAGAACTACGCCGCGTTGGTGGCCGACCTGGAAAAGGCCGAAGCTGTAGATAACGTACTGAGTGTTCCCGGTGCCATCAACATCATAAAGGATACAGTTTCTGGTAAACTGCAAACGGTTAAGATCGCAGATATTACAGGGCTAAATAACACTGACTCGTTTAAGAAAGCATTCCTCAATCTACCTTTTTATAAAGACCTGCTGTATAATGCCGAAACGGGTGCTTACATGATGGTGCTCAGTATCAATAAAGAGGTCATCAACTCTAAAAAGCGCCAGGTAGTTATTAAAGATATTGTTGAGATAGCTGACAGGTTCGGCAAAGACAATAAGATAGAAATGCATTACTCTGGGCTGCCTTATATACGTGCCACGGTAATGACCATGATCAAAGACGAGATGCGTCTCTTTCTCATCATGTCTTTTGCGCTTACTGCCATTATACTCATGATATTTTTCCGCTCCATCATGGCGGTGCTTACTTCTATGCTGATGGTAGGTATTGGTGTGGTGTGGAGTTTAGGCACCATGGCTTTGCTGGGTTATGAAATTACATTGCTAACCGGCTTGATACCGTCACTGGTGGTTGTTATCGGTATACCCAACTGTATTTATTTCCTCAATAAGTACCATACCGAATACCAGAATCACCCAAACAAAACCAAGGCACTCCTGCGCATGGTAGACAGGATGGGTATTGTTACCCTCTTCACCAACGCTACCACAGCTATAGGTTTTGGTGTGTTTGCTTTTACGCAAAGCAACCTGTTGCGCACATTTGGTATTGTGGCATCTATCAACATCATTTCGCTTTTTATCATTTCGGTAATATTCATCCCTGCACTGTATAGTTTCCTGGCGCCGCCCAAAGGTCGTCATACGCATTACCTGCAGAACAAGTTTGTCAATAAGCTGCTCAGCTTTTTTACCAACTGGGTGTTCCGTCACCGCCCATGGATATATACTGCCAGTGCACTGGTTATTGTCTTCTCTTTGTTTGGTATGTACCAGCTTAAGACGCAAGGGTACATTGTAGACGACTTGCCGGAGGATGAAAAGGTGTATACGGATCTTAAGTTTTTCGAGAAGAATTTTACAGGGGTCATGCCTTTAGAGATAGTAGTTGATACACGTCGCAAAAACTTAGCTACATCATTGTCTGTAATGCAGAAGATAGACGAGCTGAATCAATACTTGCATAACTTTCCCGAAATGGGCAGGGCATTGTCTTTTGTAGAGGGTGTCAAGTTTGCAAGGCAGGCATACTACAATGGAGACAGCTCAAGCTATGGGGTGCCCAATATGTTCGATGGGGCTTTTATACAACCCTACCTGCGTGGTAATGGTGGTGCCGATAATAACAGTATGTTCGGCAAGCTGGTCAAGTCATTTGTTGATAGTAACCGCCAGTCAGCCAGGTTGAGCATTAATATAGCCGATGTGGGTACCAACAGGCTGCCTGAACTGCTGGATAGTCTGCAGCCCAAAGCCATGGAGTTGTTCGATACTTCCCGTTACGATGTCACCTTTACGGGAACCAGTGTCGTATTCCTGGAGGGTAGCCGTTTTATCATTAATAGCCTGCGCGATAGTATCATACTGGCATTCTTTATGATATTCGGCTGTATGGTATTCCTTTTCCGCTCCTGGAGGATATTGCTTATTTCTATCATCATCAATATTATTCCTTTGCTTATTACAGCAGGTATTATGGGTTGGAGTGGTATTGTGCTGAAACCATCTACTGTGCTTGTATTCAGTATAGCATTGGGTATCACGGTCGATGTAACCATCCGTTTCCTGGTCAACTTCAGGCAGGAGCTGGAAAAGAATAACGATGATATTGCCGCTACAGTTGAAAAGACCATCCATGATACGGGCTTGAGCATCATTTACACCTCATTGATACTGATAGCAGGTTTTGGTGTATTCATACTCTCGCGTTTTGAGGGTACAAAATCATTGGGGCTACTTACGTCCCTCACACTCTTTATTGCAATGGTCACCAACCTGATACTGCAGCCTGCCTTACTACTATGGATGGATAAAATACTGCGCAAAAGCAAGCCACCAAGTTGGTTTATTGGCAAAGACGAAAAAGAAGAGGAAGAAGCATAATTATTTTCCTTCTCCTGATTTTTGTGACATAGGGCTGTCACAAACCACACCTACATTTGTATTAAATACTGCAATTATGAAATACGAGTGGAGAAAACAGGAAAAAGCAATATACGCACCCAAAAACAAGCCTGAATGGGTGCATATACCTGCATTTAAATTCATTATCATAGACGGAGTAGGCAATCCCAACGACGAGGCTTTTGGTGAATATATCAGTGCTCTCTATGCCGTTTCCTACACCATAAAAATGACGCTCAAAAAAATGGACGATCAACCTCCCGGCTATTACGACTATACTGTTTATCCGCTTGAAGGTGTGTGGGACATCAATGATGAGGCGAAGAAAAATTTTACAGGGGTCATCAATAAAGACGACCTGGTTTTTAACCTGATGATCCGCCAGCCTGATTTTGTAGATGAAACCTTGTTCAGTGAAATGCTTGCATTGACCAAAGCAAAAAAGCCGCAACCTTTGCTGGATAAGTTACGGTTTGAAACGATAGAAGAAGGTGACTGCATACAGATGGTGCACATAGGTAGCTATGACAGTGAGCCTGCAAGTTTTAAAATGATGGAAGACTTCGCCCAGGCGCAGGGAGTACAAAGGCTATCTAAAATACACCGTGAGATATACCTCAGTGATTTCAGGAAAGTACCCCAGGAAAAACTAAAGACGATACTCAGGTTTCAGGTGAAGTAATAGGACTTACAGGACAGACATTAGTAATGCCATAAAAAACACTCTTCTCGTCCTCGTTTGTAACGAGGATGTACAGGACAGGCGTTTGTAACGCCATAAAAACTTTGCGTCTTAGCGCCTTTGCGGTTAAAATAACAGTATCGGAAAAGCATTTGCAATGCCATTAAAAAAAATCTCTGCGTCTTAGCGTCTCTGCGGTTAAAAATAAAATAACAGTATTGGAAAAGTGTTTGTAACACTATTTAAAAATCTTTCTTTGCAACCTGCGCCTGTCCCGACCTGTTCGGGAGTTAAAACACAATAACCCTCATTTTCCATTATCTTGTGAAGCATGCGGAAGCAACATTCTCTTAGCGGAATATGTATAGTAACAGCCATGCTGTTATTAGTAGCTTGTAGCTCATCAAAAAATGACGAGAGCAATGTATTCCGCATGAACATGTCCGGCAAGGCGCTTGAATCCTTAGATCCCGCCTTTGCCAAAGACCAGTATATGATGTGGACGGCCAACATGCTCTACAATACATTAGTAGCTACTGATGCAAATCTTGGATTGTCTCCATCGCTGGCAAAAAGCTGGGAGATGAGCGAAGACGGGCTCACATACACCTTTCACCTTCGCAACGATGTTTACTTTCATCCTGATCCTGCTATCGAAAAGGGCAGGAGATTCATAGCAAGCGATGTGGTATATAGCTTCAACAGAATTATTGATCCGGCTACTGCATCGCCCGGCGCATGGATATTTAACGACAGGGTTGCGGAAAAAGATCCCTTCGTCGCAATTGACGATACTACGTTTCAGGTAAAGTTGATAAAACCCTTCCGCCCGTTGCCGGAGATACTCAGCATGCAGTATTGCAGTATTGTGCCGCACGAAGTAGTAGAAAAATGGGGTAAAGACTTTCGTACTCACCCATGTGGAACAGGGCCATTCAAATTTGTAGAGTGGGATGAGAACAACATATTGGTGCTGCATAAGAACAAAACATATTGGGAGCAGGATAATAACGGTACACACTTGCCATATGTAGATGCGGTCACTATAGGTTTTGCAAAAAGTAAGGCAACGGAGTTCTTTCAGTTCTTACAGGGCAAACTGGATTTCGTGAATGAACTGGACGGCTCATTTAAAGACCTGGTGCTGACAAAAAAAGGGGAGCTGAAAAAAGAATACCATGATAAGCTGAACATGACCAAACGCACTTATCTGAATACAGAATACCTTGGCTTTCTTACTGATACTACGAATCCTGTGCTGCAGAACTCTCCCATAAAAAACAAACTGGTCAGGCAGGCTATGAACTACGCAATCGACAGGCAGAAGATAGTGACCTATTTCAGGAATGGTATCGGCTTGCCTGCAACATCAGGCTTTATTCCTGAAGGCTTGCCCGGTTATGACAGCACTCACAGTTACGGTTATCATTACGATCCTGCAAAAGCAGCGGCATTATTGGCAGAGGCGGGCTACCCCGGTGGCAAAGGTATGGAACCGATAACAGTACTCACGCCCGATATATACAGCGACGTGGTGAACTTTGCCGCCAATCAATTGCTGGATGTAGGTATACCCATAAAAGTAGAGCTCTTGCAGTCGAACATACTCCGGCAGCAGATGAGCAAGTCAGAAGCGGTTTTCTTTCGCGGCCAGTGGATAGCCGACTATCCTGATGCGGAAACATACCTCGTGTTCTTCAACGGCAATCTGCCCGCACCGCCCAACTATACCCGTTTCAACAATGCCGTATTCAATCGCTGGTACGACGAAGCCATGTTGGCTGATAACGATACCATACGCTGGGCGCTGTACAGGAGCATGGATAGTTTAGTAATGCAGGAAGCGCCACTCATACCACTCTTCTACGACCAGATGACCCACTTCACACAAAAAAGGGTGACCGGTTTTACCGCCACCCCTATGAATGTTATCGACCTGAAGCGTGTTCAGTTCAAAGATTGATCTTACTTCTTTTTGTATTTTGATATCAGGTCAGAAACCGCGCTCCTGCGTATGTACTCAGGATTCAGCGAGGTAAACAGTTTCACCTTCGCAGGAGATGACCTCAGCGCCTGTTCAAACTGTATCAGCGCCTCTTTCGATTTACCCATTTCAAACAAACACGCAGCCTGCAGGTAGCGGAAATCCGCTTTATCACCACAGTTCTCGCGTGCTATTTCTATCTGCGTCAGTGCTTCATCATAATACCCTGAAACATACAAACCCTTGATGAGCGCCATCCAGGTGGTCTTGTTATTAGGCTTCAGCTTCACAGCATTCAGGAAGCATACCAATGCTTCATTCTCTGCGTCCATTTCCATAAGGCAGTTGCCTATGGCCATGCAGTAAGCCGCATTGTCTTTGTCTAAGTGCAGCGCAACGCTGTATGCCTTAACGGCTTTCTCCCATTGCTTCTCGCGCGTGTAGGTTTCTCCTATCTTGAAAAATATACTGTCGTCCTGCGGGCTCAGCTGCGAAGCCTTGCGATAGAAAAACCGCGCCCGTTGGAAATTTTTCTTCTTCTCCCAGCAGTAGCCTATTGCTTCAAATATCACATCTTCTGGCTTGGCAAGTTGCATATGTGTTTCCAGTACGTCAATGGCTTTCTCGTACCACTTCAGGCGCATATAGGCGTCAGCCATGTTGCGGTAGGCAAATTCAAACTTCTCGTCAATAGCCACGCAAAATTCGTAGGCATCAATGGCTTTCTCATATAGCTTCAGCCCCTGATAGGCCGTACCCATGTTGAACCATGCCAGCGCGTTATAAGGGTCTTCATCCGTTATTTTGGTATGGATGCTCACGCTTTCGTCAAGCTTCTTGGTGAAGTCTGCCCAGAAGCATATTTTCTGTAGCGCCTCCTCGTTGCGTGCGTCTATCTGTACTACCCGCTTCAGTGTGTCAAACACCGCTTCAAACTCCTCGCATTCGTCATACACGTCCGTCAGTTCCAGCAGCACCTCTATCTTCTCCTTACCGTTGAAGTTATCAGCGCGTTGCTCCAGCAGCAGTGCTGCCTGGTCGTACTTGAACTGGCTCACCAGTATATCAGCACGCAGCAGTGTAGCGTCCAGGTTTACAGTGTCATGCTCGTCCAGCTCGTCCAGCGAGTGGAGTGCCTGTCCGTATTTCTGCCCCTGCACCAATATCTCGGCACGCAGCAACAATACTGAAGTTGAAAAAGGATAGTAAGTACGGGCTATGTCGCAGGCCAGGAGTGCCTGCTCCTCGTTACTGTTTTGAAAATAGTATTCTATCACACGCTCAAAATCCTCCTCGTCCATTATACTGGCAGACTCCCCGGTTTTCACTTCTTCATACCTCTTCAGCAATTCATCCAGCGAGTTCCATTCGTCTTCCATGAAATCATCAAACATATCTCACGATTTTATCAAAAATAACGAAATCAACCCGCTTATACCATAGCCTCAATGTTAACAGCGTGTCAAAACTAACATGTTATCAACATATTGAAAAAGCCGTATGATATTGTATCATACGGCTTAGATAATAATGTATATCGGAATAAATATTAGTAACTGTATATAGGCAAAACCAATGAGTGCGCCGCGCGTTTATTCTCCTCAAGAATGGTAAATGGCAGGCCGCCCTTTACTTTCTGTGAGCGTATCAGGTCCCATCCACGGCCGAAAAGATAGTAGTTACCCGGCTTCAGGCCATTGAAACTGGCAACAGGTACTCCGTCTTTATCCGGCTTAGCCCATGTTGAGTCATCATACTTACCGTCTTTAGGCACTACCGCCGCGTCATACTTTATGAACACCAGGCAACTGTCAATATTCAGGTTATTGTGGTTGGGTGTAATGCGGAAACCAGCCTCGCCACCCGGGCCTGCAGTGGGCGGATTTACGATGGTTCCGCCATCAGGGTTAGTAATAGTAGTGGTATTGGTACTACTAGTGCTTTTGATCTTTTTACAACCAACACCTACTAAGATAACAGCAGCCAATAATATCGTATAACGGCTAAGCAATGCTGACTTCATGCAAACTAATGTTTTATGGAGGTTGAAGATACAAAAACGTTTTGAAAATCGCTATTTCCTGTTTTTTTCTGAAAATACTTATTGTACCGGCGTTGTTACCATATTGCTTGGCGGGCTTTCGTTCCACAAACGGTCCAGCGCGGTGACGATGTAGCTGCACTTAGGGTGCTGGGCGTACTCGGGGTCAAAGTATTGGGTAGCCTGCAGTACCGATATAATATTTTCCGCCTTGTTCAGGTTGGGGCGTTCGCCCTGCTCAAAACGGTACACCGCAAAGCGTAAGGGCTCCTGCGTAGGGTTTTCGCCAAACCATTTCAGCAATATGCCCTTGCCATCCTGCTCTGCAGTGAGGGTGGGCGGTGTGGGCGGTATGCTGTCCAGCCACTTCATTTGCGGCGGAAAGGCGTAACACATATTGAACCTCGCCACACTGTCAGACACACTGCGGCTTATCTTGTCAAAGTTGGACGTACTGTAGAATATGGTGCCCGGTGTTTTGGTCTTATAGCGGGTGTCCCTCAGTTGCGACATCAGCTCGTCCGGACTGTTCCACGGTGCGCGGGTGGCGTCCAGCATGCGGTACACACCCAGGCCGTAATACATATGCCTGTTGTACCTGTTCTGCTCCCACCAGGGTTGCAGCACCTCAAAGCCCACCAGGCGGTGCCCGTGCTCCCAGTACAGTTGCGGTGCCAGGTAGTCTATCCAGCCCTGCTCCATCCACAGCAGCACATCGCTGTACAGGTCGTCGTAGCAGGTCTGCCCGCCGCGGGTGTTGGAGCCGCGCGGGTCTTTACTGGCGTTGCGCCACACACCAAAAGGACTGATTCCCAGCTTCACCCATGGTTTCACCTGCTTGATGTTCGTATTCAGCACGCTGATGAACAGGTCTACATTGTTCCTGCGCCAGTCGTCCTTATTGTCAAAGTCCTTACCGTATTTGTTGTAGGTGGCCTGGTCGCCAAACTCTACATTGGCTATGCGGTAGGGGTAAAAATAGTCGTCCAGGTGCACGGCGTCTATATCGTAGCGTTTCACCACATCCATGATCACACGGGTGACATACTCGCGCACCTGTGGCAGCCCCGGGTTCAGGTAGGTTTTGGTGCCGTAGTTGATGAGCCAGTCGGGGTGCTTATTGGTCACATGCTCCGGCGGATTGGGATTCTTGCCCTTGATCACGAGCGCCCTGTAGGGGTTGAACCATGCGTGGAACTCCATATTGCGCTTGTGCGCTTCCTCCACCATAAAAGTCAGCGGATCGTAGTAAGGGAAGGGTGGCTGACCCTGCTTGCCCGTCAGGTAGCGGCTCCACGGCTCTTCTACCGATGCGTAAAAGGCATCGCATGCCGGGCGCACCTGTACTATCACCGCATTGCAACCCAGTGCCTTCAATTGGTCCAGCCGCTTTATGAACTCCGACTTCTGCTGCTCTGCCGGCAGCCCCGGTTTCGACGGCCAGTCGATATTAGACACGGTAGCTATCCACGCCCCGCGAAACTCACGCTTGGGACTTTGCCCCCACGCCATCGCGCCTATGCACATAGCCAGCACCCACAATGATATATACCTACGGTAAGAAAATATGTACCCCACTAAATGAAAAATTATCCTCTGTGGCAAAAGTAAGGGTTTATATAACATGTAGTTAATGTGCTCAACCACCCCGATTTTCAAAACCCATCTGAAGATGGTTTTGAACAACATCCCCTCCTAGGAACAGGACCTTAGGTTTACATTATTATTTATGGAAATCGGAAATTAGCTACATAAAGGTTAAGAAAAGGGACAGGTG
>ENA-OWNT01000750-OWNT01000750.1-seawater-metagenome-genome-assembly--contig:-NODE-750-length-58915-cov-5.672779_pt1 | contig 58915 bp, 50 predicted proteins | sample MGYA00238136_ERZ651165 | MGnify/ENA primary metagenome ERZ651165 (study PRJEB26861, sample SAMN08777766) | seawater metagenome | isolation source: coastal seawater | place: USA: Florida | collected... | reverse complement strand
GCGGGAATGGTCATCGCAACGGGAAGCAATGCCCCGAGAAAACCTGCCAGAATCGCAATGCGCCCGACTTTCGCCAGTTCTTTCAATTCGACTTCCAGACCGATGAGGAACATCAAAAAAATCACGCCGAGTTCAGCGAAGGGTTTCACCATTTCCACCAGATGCACATGCTCGAACATCGTCCAGTGCGGCATGTTTAATAATGTGGGACCCAGTATCACCCCTGCAATCAATTCACCGGGCACACGCGGTTGACCGAGACGACGTGCCAGTGAGCCAAATACCCGCGCACTCAGGATAATAATTGCCAGCGCGAGAAAAAACGGAATAATCGGATTCTCTTCCATGTCTATCCTGCTATGTGTATGTTAATCACCTTCATTATAAGATAGGCAAATACCACCACGAGGAACGTCCAGCAAAGACATGATTTTTGTCAGGTCACTGAAATGAGTGACATAAGCATACCCCACGATTGAGGTATGCCTGGAGAATTATTCTGCGCTAAGTGTGATTAAGTGGTCAGCAAATACGACCCGAACAACATTGCCATCACGACCGATTGAAGCACGGTTAAATGGAAAATGCACTGCATCAGGGTCAATTTCCAGTGATAAGTGTGCAACTCCCGCATCGGGGTTATTCACAGATAAAATCGACACACGGAACGCAGGCTCAGGACTGACACTTTCAGCCAGATTGAAATACAGGAATTGGTCAGTCTCTGCAATCAGTACACTGGAAAACGGCACATTATAAGGCATATTGCGAAGGTCATCTTCGTAAGTTCTATCACTGAAATCAATTAATGCCCGTCGCTCACCATCAATGCTCAACTGAAATACGCCCACCATATTCACTGCATCGGGGTTCAGCGAGTCAACGCTTGTCAGTATCACACTTTCGTTATCGACCCAATCCAGCGAACCAACTGTCATGGTTTCCATTAAATCAAGCGGCATCCCTAAAAAGACAAAATTTTCGGCACGCATGGTACTGAGGACTTCGCCACTTTCAACATCTAGAAACCGGACAATATCAGGTGAATCATGAGCAATATCCCGTTCGATAAATGCGACTGTATTCCCATCTGGCGAAAAACTGATGCCGCCGTCGAGTGATACAGGGGGTACATTGTAAACAGTCACCTGAGAGTCAAAATTTCGGAGTGGCACTAAATCAAGCACCTGCTCAATATCACCCGCTTCGCCTTCGCTAAAGGGAACGTGCATCCATTCAAGCGAGTAAACACCATCGCCAGAATCTTCGGTTCTCAGAAAATAGATGTCGCCAGTTACAGGATGCCAGCGCGGGACAAAATCCACAATTGCACCTTCATCATAAATTAGTCGCGCCTCATCACGGGTGATATTTTGAAATTCCAGTGTTTCAGAGTCAAAAATATGAATATCAGTATCCAGAAAAAACGGGAAAAGCACTTCTGTAAAAACGATGTAGCGGCTATCGGCTGACCAGTTCGCAAGGCTTTCTATACGCGTGACGTTATGAGGTTCACTACAAACAGTTGATTCATCGGCGATGATGTACATGCAAATCTCTGTCTTTGCGTCATCATACTCATTTGCCCAAACCAGTTTCGAGGCATCAGGCGAAATGCTCGCAGTCGTCAGCGCAGAATTTGAGCCAACCATCTCACGCAACCACAGTGTATCTATGATCTGCCAATCGCCTGTGGATTGTGCCTGACTAACACACATGCTCATCAACAGTAAAATTACGATCAGGTATTTTCGCATTGGAACGTTCCTTTTATCAGTTATGGGCTTTTAACCAACTATAGCAAGCATTCCAATTTGCTATGCTGAATTCATCCAGTGATTGTGTTAAGAATAGACATCTGTCGCCTATTTTTATGATTCCCTTGCGAAATGTGGTGAATCACGGTTTAATACAGACTAACTTCTTGCAATTAAATCTTTTTTCAGGTATACTAATTTTATGCAGGCACATAATGAAGGTATCTTTAATGGCAACCACAACAGAACACGAAGCACAATTAACCCCTCATGCGCGTAAGTTACTGGCAGCACTCCGCGAATACGAAAACCTGTGGCTCTCACGTAGTGAAATTGCAGATAGCATCGGCAAGAATCGACTCACGCCATATGATATTCAGTTATTAGAATCATTCGCAGAAATGGGAATCGGTGAAGCCCGTAAAGTGGAAATCAAGGGCACAATTCACTGGCAATACCGCACAGTTACACCCGATTAATTTGAGACATTAAATAAAAAAGCCATTCGGGGCGTGGCTAAGTTTTTGGCAGCTTCCCACACCCGAAAGGCGGACAATAATAGAATAGCAGAAATTTATGTTTTTCACCACAAGGAAAACACTAACGACTTACACTATCAGAAATTCAACTGCCAAATTTCTTAATAAATCCTGCTTACAGAAAAGGCGGAAATCACATGAAAATCATTACCTTGCTCAATGAAAAAGGCGGGGTTGGTAAAACCACTACCGCAACACACCTCGCTGCTGGACTTGCTATTCGTGGACATCGTGTTGTTCTAGTAGATACAGACCCGCAGGGACATGCAACGGTCACACTTGGCACGAAAAAATTGCCCGGTTTCTATGATTTGATGGTGCGTGATGCTGATTTTTCGGATGTTGCACGCATCGTTAGCCCTGAAATCTATGAAATGCCAGGTCAGGAAGTGAAGGGACAGTTGTTTATCGTTCCCTCCAATGTCGAAACACGCAATGTCAGCAACAGCATTGATGAAGCGATGGCGGTCAAATGGAAATTAGAAGAATTACAAGAATTTGTTGATTTTGTGATTATTGACACATCGCCTACCCCGTCACTGCTGCACGGGTCGATTTACCTGGCAACCGATGGCATTTTATACCCCGTCACACCTGAATATCTCTCCTTTGATGGTTTCATTCAGAGTATTCAGCACCGTCGTCAGGCAGATAAACGCCGCGAAATGGAAGGTATGAAATCAGTTTTCATGCTCGGGATTTTGCCAACAATGGTACGTCCACGCACAATCGAACACAGTGATAATTTAAGCGAATTAAAGTCCCAATTCGGTAACAAAGTCTGGAATCAAATCACCCTGCGTACTATCTGGGGACAGGCAAGCCGGATGCATAAACTTGTCTGGGGACTCGTCCCGGATAGCGCAGCCGCCAACGAAGCATGGGGCATGGTTGAGCGCTTTGAACAAGAGGTGGTCAATGTCTGATGTAAAACGCCGTCGTGGAGGACCCAGTGCCCTCGGTGGCATGGACGACCTTCAGGACAGTCCAACAATGGGTGAAGTTGCCAATGATATTTTTGGAAGTTCATCCCGTACAAAGAGTATCCGTGCCAAGCCGATTAGTATCATGAAAATCGAGCCTGACACACAGCAACCGCGCCGGGCAATTCCCGTTGAAATTCGTGCTCAATGGGGTGGCGACCTGACGCGGATTCAGCAGATGTTTGATGTCTGGTTGAATCGTATCGCAGAAGAACGTGGCAGTGATCTCAAATGGAAAGACATTCTCAGTGGCGATCATTCTTTACGCGGAACAGAAGCCGAAGACCTGCGTGGTGATGGTAATCCACTGGATGTTCTCGACGAAATCGACCTTGATGAACCCGATGTTAGTCCACTGGAAGCCAGTTTTATGAAATTGCTGGACTTAGCAGCAAGCATCAAACGCGATGGACTGACCAATCCAATTACGGTCGCTCCTGCTGGAAAAGACACCTATATTATTGAAACCGGTGAACGACGCTGGCTGGCATATCATCTGCTGAAATATCAATTTGGCGAAGAAGATTGGGGCGATATTCCAGCCCGTCAGGTTCAGGAACTGGATATCTGGCGACAGGCAAGTGAAAATAACGCCCGTGATGATCTCAACGCTGTTTCAAAAGCGCGTCAACTGGCATTGCTCTTGATGACTATCCACAGCGAAAAAGACGAGGTGGAATTCAAGAACCTGAGCGACTTCGATCACGAACAGGACTTTTATGCTCAGGTCAGCGATGGCAATAAGTGGCGTGTACCCCGTAACTATGGCGAACAATTGCTGAATGCGATGGGATTATCAAGTGCGTCTCATTTGCGCCGTTACCGTGCCATTCTTCGCGTTGACTCTTCGATCTGGGATGCGGCTGACGATGCGGATTGGACTGAACGGGATATTCGTGATAAGTGGAAGCAACACCAAACACGTGCCAAAAAGCGTGACCAGGGTCACGGTAATACCGAAACCCGACCTACCCCATCGAACGATGAGTACCTCGCAGAGCGCAAATTGTACGGGAAAACGCTCAACGATATTGCGAAAATAGCGCAGATTGCCTCGGTAGGGGAGGTGAGTTCAACCCAGCGCGTAGAAGCCGAGCAAAAAATCAAATCTCTGCGCGATTGGCTCAACAAACAGGAGAAACTTATCAGGGGTAAATAGCGCGAGTCATGGCTAACTTATCAGAATCAAAACAGCGTAACTTATCACCACAGACTCAAAACATGAAAATCCATCAAAAATACCAATTTTTAAGGGCGTGAGCGATTACGCCTGTTTTATTTCCAGAAAAATCTCCTGAAACAACCCTGTACTATCCTGAAAACGATGCAAATCTAACGCTCTATAACTCTGGATGCTTGACCCTGTGCTTAATTTATGACATCATAGAAGTGAGTAGAAAACACGGGGTAGTGTTATGCAAAATTTGCGAGATGTGCTCAAGTCCGAAATCTGTAAATATGTTGGCAATGGTATCCGCGCCAACTCCCGCTTATTCCTTATGCTCGATGACCACCATCAACTTTATGCTGTCAATGCAGTCGATGAACCGCGCACAGATGCCGCCGCAACGGTTGTTCTGATGGCACGCATTGTTGGTGAGACAATTATCATCGAGGAAGATCAGACTGCTACAAAATTGGCTTACGTGCTGATGATGCGTGGTATTCCACCCGAACAAATCAAAATCAATTACTACGACGAAGATTTGCTCAACGACAATCGCCTGAAAGAGACACAGGAATTCAGCGGCGTTTAGTTCTAGCTGATTCATGTTAACCTACAGACTCAAATATCTTCTATACCTTTGTATTTCCGGGGTCATTCTGACATTTTCAGGAGTGGCATGGATAGTGGTATTGCTATGGGGTTGGGTATCACTCATGTTTTTGAGTGAGCAATTCAACTTCCACATACCGTTCACCACCATCGAAATTACCGGGTGGATCGGCGGATTTATAGGTGTATGGTGGGTTTTATTTCTTCTTGGAATTGGTTTCGGGATGAAGCAAATCTTTCACAGATTGTTTCATGGGATGAAACCCGAAAAGCCACAGTTGCAAAAAAAGCATCATCAAGAGCAATCAATGCTTCAGCATGATTTGCAGGAACTCAAGTCGCTCCCTACAGATACCACACTACAGGAATTGATTGCCCATGATGGCGAAATCCCTGATTATGCCCTCAAAAATCGTTCACAATAGCGCCCTATCACAAGAATTTGATTGATACGTCTGTACGACATCTCAAAGTTCTCCAGACTTAAATCCTGACGGGTTTCACGCCCTTTTGTCGTGATTTTAAACTAACATTCAATGCTTGAAGAGTAATGCCTTATTGTTGCGACGTGCCAGCTTCTCAAAATAATCAACTGAAACATCTGCCACCGTCAAACGTGATTTTCGTTCCAGTTCAAGCAAATGATCGCGATGAAAATTCCAGGTATCCTCAATCGACAATGCCTGTTCTGGCGTGTAGCGATAGAATTTTTTCTCAGGATTTACGAATTCCCGCCCCGGGAAGCTGGTCGATACAAGTTGTGAACCATCCGAAAAACCGGTTGTAAAAATTACGCCTTTACTGATAACTGATGCGAAGCTGTCATATTCGCGATTGAACAGCACAGGATACATCACCACCAGACGGAACAAATCTTGAATTCGGACAATTTCGCCTTTGAATTTCATGAATGGATACAGTCCAAACAACAACACGCCACTGAAGGGAAAACCGGATTCCCGCATGTGCCGCATCTCACCAAAGGACAAATTTCTCAGTTCTTGCAATTCAGATTGATAGCGATCCTGCAATTCGAATTCGATACGGTTTTTATGGATTTGTTGAAAGATTGTCATGGGTGTGATCTGCTCCAGTAGATTTTGATAGTTGCCATCGCCAGAATATCAATCCAAGTAATGTTGCGCCTATAGCAAAAATCAACAAAAGACTCACATTTTGCCTTTGATATTGTCGTGGTTGCGCGGCGTATTCGACAACAGCCTGTACATTAAAAACGTTCAAATCAGGTGGAATGTTACCGAGCGGATTTCCAGTCAATGTGATGAAGCGTAAATTCTCCAGTTCTCCAATGGCGCGTGGAATGTCCTCAAACTGATTTCCTGATAGGGTTATTTCGCGTAAATCGGCTAAATTTGCGATTTCTGCTGGTAATGTGTCTAAGGCGTTATTATCGAGAGAAAGACTCTGTATCGACCGCATTTCGTCGATTTCTGCCGGGAGCGTATCTAATCCTGTATTGGAGAGGTTCAAATCTTGCAAATTCTCTAAATCGAGCAGCCCGGGAGGAAACCCCATCAAAGGATTATCTGACAGATTCAAATTCTGCAATGATATTAGTCCCGATAAGTCATCAGGTAGATTGCTGATTTGATTGCCCGAAATATCCAATCTTTCGAGAGATGGCAATTCCAGAATCACATCAGGCAGGTCTGTGAATTGATTATCTGCCAGAAGCAATTCGCGCAAATTGACCAGATTGGACAGTTCATCAGGCAAACCAGATAGATTGTTTCCAGAGAGTTCTAAAGCCTCTAATTGCGTCAATTCAGTAAGGGATAAAGGTAATTCTGATATATCGCTCTGATATAAAGATAAAAACGTATCGCCCGATGCTGCCACCTCTGCAATCCGCTCATCAACCGACAAATTCTCTTCCTGCGCTGTCACCACAAAGTATGTGAAAAATAACACAAGTAACCCGATTTTCCTCATAATTTCTCCTGTATTTCCTGACCGATAAAAATATGACTTTCGTCCTGCATTTCCACGTTTTAATCTCACATTAATCTTTAAATTATGTTTAAATAATATAATAAGATTACACACAGCGTTAAGGAGAAATGCCATGTCCGTCACAGTTGATTGGATGGATGCAAAGTATTCTATCATCCACGCAAATTTTGTAGACCACTGGAACTGGAGTGAACTATACGACGCACTCGACACTGCACACATTTTGATGACACGGAGTCAGCAGCCGATAACACTCATGCTTGATTTTATTGGCAGTCACAAAGTCAGCGCAACCAGCGCTCTGTTCACTATCGCAGAAAGTATCGAGACGCCAGACGGCGTTCGTAAAATAGTTATCGTGAGCGACAATCCATCACTTGGCACAAAGATGGTTGAATTACTCAAAGACATCTACCCGACGGCTGAAAAAATTATCCTGACCGATTCGCATCAGCAAGCATTTGAACGTGTCCGCACAACTGTGGAAATCGCTGCTGTGAAATAAATTTTTCAGTGACTCATTGATGATTGAAGACATCCTGCCGGGTGTCTTTTTTTGTTGAAGCGTGACCCTGGTCACGGTATAGATAAAAATTGTTTTACATCACAGACAGGCAGAAGCCTGTCCCTACAACAATGATTATGACCTGTAGGGAAACGATTCTTCGCATCCGTTTATCGCACATCATATCATCCAGAAAATGTATGCAAAATCGTTAAGCGTGACCCCGGTCACGGTATGGACACGACTCATTTATCTGGATTGCTATCCTCAATTTCCCGTCTGCGATAAGATTGCTTCAAATCAAAAGTTACGTTCAGGGGTAATCTTATGGCAGCAAATCGCACGCAGGAAACGCAACACATCCACAAAATTTATGCTGACTTTTACCGCATCAGTGGCGGACTGGCATTCGTCATTCTCGGGATATGGATTGGCTCTCTTTTATTTAGCGATGGTTACGCGACAAATGTCTATACCGAACTGCTCAGCGTGGTCGCAACCATCGTCGTTCTCGACCAGATTAATCAATGGCGCGATAAGCAAAACTTGAAAGCCCGCTTAATGAATGAAGTCAAGAGTCCTGCCATCGGACAGGCAACAGCAGCGCTGGTCTGGCTGCGTCGCGAAAATTGGATTGCTACCAATAGCTTCAAAAATAGCGATTTACAAAATGTGAATTGGGCTAATGCGTACATCGGTGAATTGAATTTTGAGAGCAGCATTCTCAGGGGCGCAAATCTTCAAAACGTAACCAATGAAAAAAGCAATTTCGAGAAAAATAATCGCTGGCAGGAAATCATTTTCAGACGGGCAAATTTACGGCTGAGCAATCTATCAGGTGCAAAACTTGCCGGGACAAATTTCCGTGAAGCGGATTTGTATAGTGCTGATTTGAGCAAGGCATATTTACGGGTCGCAAATTTTAGTTTCGCCAATCTTCGCAGGGCAAAATTGCATGATACTGTTTTGACAAATGTCAGCCTAGTCGGGGCGAATCTGGCAAATGCTGAATTGCAAAATAACAAGTGGATATTTAACGATGGGACACGCCCGGCTATTTTGCCAGATGGAGAATACTGGACAGCAGAAACAGACATAGAAAAATTCACCAATCCTGACCATCCAGACTTTGAAGCAACACTCGAAAAAATAAACACCATCCGTGCAGACAATAACATCGAAGCAATAAAATAATTTCCACAAGTTTGATTCCTCAAAAATATTTCCTGTAGGGGCATGACGTGTCATGCCCGTGAATTACACCTGCGTGTCATATCTGAAAAATTCCTTCTCTCATTTCAATCAACAGGGCAGTCATCAAAATAGAAAGCGTGACCGTGGTCACGGTAGCCAGCTTAATGCAGGGGTGAGAAGGGGTCATTTTACCCGATTTCGAGGCTGTTCATATCACCGTTGATATCAACGTTAGAATGCACGACATTTCCATCGCGTTTTGTGGTAGTGTGTTTTTGAGTGCCAATAAACATGAAAGAATCATCAAAAATGGTGAAAAAACGCAAAAAATGGCAAAAAGTGGCTGATTCAAGCAAAAATGGGCAAAAATCGTCGATTCTGGCAAAAAACATACAAAAACAGTCAAAAACGTTCGAAAATGGCAATTTTTATCAAAAAACGTCATATTTGTCATTAAATCGCCCATTAATTAATTTACAGCGATTTTGTGCGATTATAGCGATTCGGGTATTGCACAATTGTTGGAAATGTGATAGAGTCATTTTAATGAAAAAAGCTCACCGTTCTGGTGAGCGCAAAAATAGGACTATCGATTTTGAGAATACATTAAATGAAAAAGGATCGTTACTGGTTTAGGCGACGAGCAGCGATCCTTTAGCAAAACATCATCGAGCCATCACACACGATGATTTAAATCCTTGTTGAATGAATCGTAACACAGTTTCGACCTCAATGCAACTGTAAAACGTTAAGCGTCTATGATATTTACTTAACGAATCGTCTTTGTGTAATGTGGACTCGATGGTGGAAAAGGATACTAAAAATGTCTTTCTACCATCTGGAAAGACGCGGTATTGCTGACCCTGCAAAACGGGCAGGATGGTGCGTCTATACCTGCAAAAATCAAGCTGGATGGGCTTATCCTATCCATGACCCCTTCACCGGTGAACAAATTGCTACACGCTGGAAATCGGCTGAATCAGGGGGTATGAAATATGGCTGGATACCAAATAAACCCGACTCCCCTCTTGCCGATTGGTATATCCTGCCTGAAACAACCGACGCTATTGCAAATGCAAGTGGCACGGCATATCTGGCAAATGGTGAACCCTCACTTTTGAGTTATCATGCGGCGGGCATTCACAATGTCATCGCGACGACTCTCAGTGAAGTGGCTATCCCAAAAAACCTGTTGACGATGCTTGCTGACCTAGGCATTTCCCGTTTGCTGTACCCCGTCGATAACGATGCAGCTGGCGAAAAATCAGCAATCAACTGGCGTGATGCGTTGCGAGAAAGTGCGATCGACTTCGAAGCATTTTCATGGGGAGAGGATGCACCAGAAAAAGCCGATGCCAATGACATCTGGATAGAGTTAGAATTTAACCCGGATACTTTCATCGCCCATCTGACAAATCTAACAGCCTTATCGCTACCTGTTCCTGAGCCAAAACCACAATTTGATATACGTGATTTTGAGCAAACGCCACAGGGTCTGATTGATACGCTGGCAGCAGCACTCGGTGTCACGAGGTGGAAAAGTAATGGCTGGGCACGAAAAAATATCTCATCGCCATTCCGTGAGGATAAACATCCCAGCGCGACCTTCAATCGTGATTCAGGTGTTTTACATGATTTTGGTACAGGCGAGAGTTACAGTCCAACGCAAATCGCAGAACAACTCGGCATCGACTGGAAGAGCTACTATCCTGAGCGAGATTTTTCTGAGAGATCACCGCGACCCCGTGTTGAAAATGATAGCGTGACCCCGGTCACTGTGCCTCTGTTTGCACCGAATAAAATCGTCAACATGCGATACATCAGTGAATTGCCTCTAAGTCAACTCGGACACACCAACGCGATTCGCTCTCCACTGGCAACAGGAAAAACATCGCTCATCAGCAAAATCATCCAGAATGCCAATCCAAATGCCAAAATTTTAGTAATAACACACTTACAAGCACTGGCAGAAAATATTTCAGAACGTCTTTCGGCAGAGTGCGATTTGCCAGTCGAATGTTATCATCAGATTCCGCATGAGTATCGTAAATCGCCTTATCGACTGGTCTGTAGTTATGATAGCCTGCATACCATCAGTGATGATTGGGATTACGTGTTTATTGATGAGCACGAACAATTCCAGAAACATCTCACGGGCGGCACGATGCGCGGTGGTGAACCACTACGGGCATACATCAAATTGATGACCATTGTTACAGGGGCAAAACATGTCACAGTCCTCGATGCCCACATGAGTATTGCCTCAACCACATGGTTACAGTCAATGCGTGGTGAAGTCAACGCCGTTTTGAGCACTTATCGTCACAAATGGGACAAGCTCGTCATCCAGAAAACCGAAAGTGGCTTGTTAGCAGAAGCCTTCCAGCAAGCATGGCGCAAAGACACAAAAGGCATCGTGATTCCGACCAATAGCCGCAGCAAATCACTCGATTACTATCAACTGGCAGTCGATGAATTTGGCGCAGACGCTGTGATGCTGATTAATGGCGAGAATAGTAGCAGCCGCGATGCCCGTAAATTCGTGCGACAGTTAACCCATCCCGACAACAAAGGAAAGACCCTGCGCGAGATTTTCCCTGAATTACGTATTTTGATTGCATCGCCTTCTCTGGCAACAGGGATTGATGTTCAGGCGGAAGTTTCAGGCGTCTACGGGGTATTCACGCAACAGCCCTGGGTCAATGCCTGTAATATCCTGCAAATGATGATGCGCTATCGCCAATCTGATTCACGGCAAATGTGCATTATGGGCAGTACTGTGCTTCCTGAAGAAGGCATTAATTGGGAAAAGGCAATCGACGACGCGCTCGAATTACACACTGCCAGAATGTCAGGGACAGCATCCGCCGCGAATTTCAGCAATTATGGTTTACGCGATTTCGATGAGATTCAGCAGATTATCACCGGATTTAATGCACTGTTTGAAAGCGAAACACAATATCATCAGAAGGCATTACACTTTTTTGTCGAATTGGCTGCTGAGGCAGAAGGCTTTTCTATCGAACATCGTGACGCATCCGATATGGTGATTCGTGATGGATTACGATTAGCACGCCAAACACGCGGTGAATTATTCAAGCAAGCTGTTCTCACTAACGAAGTCATCAGCCCGGAAGAATTCGATGCGCTACGACAAAATCCAGATACAACATCCGATCAACTACGAGAAGCCCGTGCTGGACTTGAACGCTGGCACATTGAATTTGTATCAGGACAAACAATCACACCGAAACTCTTTGAAATTTTAGGCAGTGGTCGTAAACGCGCAGATTTTAATCGTCTGGTGGATTTACTCGATAACCCTGATACATTGAAGCAAAAAGACCGTGACGAAGCGCAAATCGGCGTGCTGGTGATTCAACGCAAACACTTCATTCGTAACCGTGACCTGATTGACCTCGCAGGACAAAGTGTTTTTGGTGATAACTGGCTCAATAGTGATGAACAACTTACGGCTGACGAAATCGCGCAACGTCTGGAAAGCTATCTGCGGATGCACATCACTGAAATTCAACATTACATCGACCACCGCTTTGATTTGAGTCTGGAAGCGATCAATATTTTCCGTCGATTACTGAAACGGGTCGGCTTGAAATTAGGTCGCACACAGATTATGCGGGATGGCGAACGCTACTATCTCTATTTTATTGATGGCAAACATCGGGAAACCGTACTTGGATTCGCAGCAACAGCCTTAGAAGCACGACAAATTAGAGGATTACTTCAAACACGTACAACACTTATTAATATACGCGAATGGAGGAATCGACCTCATCAGCAAGAAATTCCGCTACAGTGGGAGGCAGAAAGAGACAAAATCCCTGCTTAGCGAAACGGCTGACAGAGTAGATCGGAATTTTTCAGCACAATAGACCAAATAAGAAAGACAGGCAAGTATCACCCGTCATTTTGTGATTCAGGGAGGATAACGCTTATCACAAGTTAATAAGCCAGGTACAATTAAGAAGGACTCACATTCATGGGGAATATGACATGGCAGAACAACAATTAGAAAAAGCTGTTGCACTTATTAAACAGGGTAACAAAAAAGAGGCGATTCAGATTGCTAAAACTATACTTCAACAGGATCGAAACAATGTAAAAGCTTGGTGGTTTATGGCAAATCTGCTGGAAAAGCCCGAACAAAAAGAAAAAGCCGCACAAAAAATACTCGAACTGCAACCCGAACACTCCGGCGCGAAAAAACTTCTCGCTTCATTAAAAGGAACACAACCTCAAAAGCCAGAACCTGCTGCAATGAAAACTTCGCAACATGATTGGTCAAAGCTCGATGCACATGAAGCCAGACAGGAAAAAATAAAAAGCAAAGCGAAATCCACTAACGACGATGATGTGATGCGAAAAGCAACCTATGTGATTATTGCCTGTTTAGCACTACCAATTGTTGTTGGTATTATTCTGGCTGTCGGGTCATTATTTGGCGGAGGGTCTACGCAGGGACAACTTTCCCGTCTCGTTCGCAATTTTTACACGAAAGTTTTTGAATTTGATATGGCAGGTGCAAATCAGTATGTTTGTCGTGCCGAACAATTTTCACAACGGGAGATTGACCAATTTGACGCTGCTCTGGCTATTATCGGCAATTTTGAACTGGAAGCAGATTTATCCGATTTATCTGTTGAAATTATTTCCCGCGATGGCGATACGATTATCGGGCGTTTATCAGGCTCAATGACAGTGACCACAATAGACCGGGGCGAAACCACTACCGAGACAGTGACGATTGATGAATATCTGGCAGGACAGGGGCGTAACGGTCGGGATGCGCTCGATTTTGAATTTGTGCGTGAAAACGGAAGCTGGCGTATCTGTACAGCAATGTGATTGACTTAAACAAAAAACTTCACAGGGGGAAATCGTTTGGCAGAAAAACAATTAGCTAAAGCAATCGCACTGGTAAAACAGGGCAACAAAGCAGACGCTGTGCAGATCGTTAAGTCAGTGCTTCAACAGGAGAGCAAGAATGTTAAAGCCTGGTGGATGATGGCGAATCTGCTGGAAAAACCCGAACAAAAAGAAAAAGCCGCACATCGGGTATTATCACTCAAACCTGATCATGAAGGGGCAAAGAAACTACTTGCTTCATTAAACGTCAGTTCTATATCTGATAACACTCCGGTTCAGGAAATGAATTATGATTGGTCAAAGCTGCAAAAAAATCCTGCAAATACAAAACGCGAATCCAGTTCTGAGGAATCAACAGGTATTGGAACACGAATCGCGATCGGGTTTACTGCTTTGATCGCTATTATCGGCGTTTTTATCTTGCTGACATTGATATATTCGTCGATCAATAGTCTTGAGGCGCGACTGGAACGAATAACCCGGCAATTTGTTGAAAGCAATATGTCACTTGATCTTGAAAGAGCGAATAATTACCTATGTGGTGAACAACAATATTCAGATCAACTAGTTGAAGATGCCAGCAGGTTTTTAAGTGAACTTGGCGATTACGAACTGAGCATTAATTTTTCAGATTTATCTATCAATATTTTATCCCAAAATGAAAATACTATCAGGGCGCGACTATCGGGAGAAGCGATCGGAAGACTTATACTTTCGGGAGAAACCCGTGAAGAAACAATTGCGCTTGAGGATTATCTGAGACCTGATATAGGACGACCGGCAGGTACTTTAGACTTTGTGCGCGAAAACGGTCGCTGGCGTATCTGTAGCGAGGTTCGACCTCTGGGATTTTAACCGGACAGTTATTCATTCATTTTATCAGAGTTGTAGCAGGAACAAGGAAATGGCAGAAGAACAATTACGCAGGGCATTTACACTTGCAAAACAGGGTAACAGAACAGAAGCTCTGCAAATCGTGAAAACGGTACTTCAACAGGACAAAAATAATGTTAAAGCCTGGTGGTTGATGGCGAATCTGCTGGAAAAACCCGAACAAAAAGAAAAAGCCGCGCAACGGGTATTATCACTCAAGCCCGAACATGCAGGGGCAAAGAAACTGCTCGCGTCATTAACGGGAAGTTCATCACCGCAAAGACCGGAATCGACTGCCGCAACACAGGAGCAACAATACGACTGGTCAAAATTGGAAGCAAAGAATAACCCTAAAAAGTCAGGGGGCGGAATTCGCACTGCTGCGGGATGTTTTATCGGTGTGATGGTTCTGGCGGGATTCGGGATCATAATTGCAGTGATACTCGGTGGTCAATTTCTCGAAACAGCTCGTATCCGTGATTCATATGACATAGACAACAGTTCTCTGGAAGCTCAACTGGAAAGCACTATCGAGTACTTCCTGATTGAAATTCTTGAACCGGATGTGCGGGCAGCAAACGTATTTTTCTGTTTCGAGATGCGTTCAACAACGGGTCAGGTTGAAGGTGCTGAAGGCTCTCTGGAAGGACGCAGCGGATTTGATGTTTCATTTGAAGGAGATGGCATCAGAGTCAGCAATATTTCACAGGATGGTGATGTGATTGAGGCGCGGGTGCGGGGCGATGTACTATTAACGTCTACAGAAGATAGTTCTGACACACGGGTTGTCTCAGTCCAAACATTCTTTGATAGTGTTGACCCATTTAGTGCTGATAACTTCCGCTTTGTCTATGAAGATGATGAATGGCGTATCTGCCCATCAAATTAAAGCTAAAATGAGACCACCTGAAAACACGGGTGGTTTTTTTATTCCCTGTCACCATCATGTATAATACACAGAAGTATTTTCAGAATATTGTTATTAGAAGAAACCCATCATGAAGTTTTCAAAAGATGATATTCCTCTGCGGCGACTATCAAGCGATTCCTTTGATATGGATCCGAAATACGATAATGAGACGATTTATGTCAGCCGTGTGAGTGATTTTGACCCGCAGATGGCACAGGCGACCTATCCCAATCGGCATACATTCTATGAAATTTTGTGGACAACCGGCGGGCGTGGCGCTCATTATATTGATTTTGTGGAATATGAGGTCGAACGGGATACACTCTTCTTTATTACACCGGGGCAGGTGCATTTCTGGAATCTGACGGAAACGCTACAGGGCATTTTCATTATGTTCGAGCCAGAATTCATCCACTTACATCATCCTGACTCAAATTTTATGTATCAGTTTGATTATTTCCACCGCACCGATACCATTCCCTTCATTAAAGTAACGCCGCAACGTGGCGAACATTACAACACGATAATGGAAACCATGCTGGATGAATTTCTTGTACCCCGTAGCGGACAAAAAACGATGTTATCGAGCTTGCTACAAATTTTCCTGACATCAGCACAGAGAGATTATGCTGACATACTACACAATCCGAACGTTGTCACCGATTGTATTATTTCCAACCAGTTCCAGAAGTTGTTATCCGAGCATTATATCGAGATGCAAAATGTGAGTGATTACGCTGATTTGTTGCATGTTTCCACCAGTTATTTAACGCGGGTAGTGAAAGAGAAAACAGGTTTAACAGCAGGGGAACTGATTCGCAGGCGGATTGTTCTTGCCGCAAAACGCTTACTGGTACATACTAATCGGACAGTGGCGGAGATTGCCTATGAACTGAAATTTCAAGATCCGTCGTATTTTTCACGCTTTTTCAAACGGGAAGTTGATACCAGTCCGCTTGAATTCCGCCGTGATTTTCGGGAAAAAATTCCGCTCCCCTGAGAAAATCGTCAAGAAAGTACCATTTTTCATCGTTTAAATCCCTTTCTGTAGCAATCCTCTGCTTATAGACTATAGATAGCGTTTTCCATTGCCCATCACTTTATTGTTCAGTAGATTGTATCCAAAATCCAATATGCAACTGAAAATATCGGGAAAATGGAAATGGGTTCGTTTTTTAGATGTCATACGAATCACAGCGCTACCTGAAACGTATTCAATAAATTTTATGCAGAGGATATTTTATGAAAAATGCAGCACGCTTTTTAGCTATTCTTCTTATTTTGCTGGCAGCAATCGCACTGATGGTTGTTGGAAGCGCCGCACAGGATGATGATATTCCTGAAAGTATCGTGATCGGTAATCCGATTGCTTTATCGGGTCCCAATTCACAGGGTGCAAATCTTTCACAGATTCCAAGTTATGATCTCTGGGTTTCGGATGTTAACGAAGCAGGGGGTATCTATGTCGCAGAATATGATGCTTATCTCCCTGTTGAAATTCTCCGTTATGATGATACCAGCGACATCGGCACAGCAGTTCAGTTGACCGAACGCCTGATTCTGGAAGATGAAGTCCATTTTATTCTCCCGCCCTGGGGTACAGGTTCAAACTTCGCGATTGCACCACTGGTCACCGAATATGAAATGCCGACTCTCGGTTGTACAGTCAGTTCACAGCAATTGCGTGAAGAAGCGGCTGATTTGCCATATTTCTTCCCGGTACTCAATCAACCCTGGACGCAAGGGGCAGCACTGGTTGAACTCTTAGTTGAACTGGAAATCGAAACCATCGCCGTTATTCATCACACCGATTTACACGGTATCGAATTTGCTGAAATTACTGAACCGCTCCTCGAAGAAGCAGGCATCGAAGTCATTGTTCAGACAACCTATCCTGTTGCCACCGATGATTTATCACAGGTATTGCGTGAAGTTCAACAGGCTGATCCACAGGGCTTGATCGCATTCTCTTATCCTGCTGAAACATTCCTGATGACAGGTCAAATGCTGGAAATTGGTTATCAACCGGATTTCTTCTTCGCTACAGTGGGCGTCGCATTCCCCGCATATCGTGATGTGTTCGGCGCAGAAGTTGTTGAAGGCACATTCGGAACAGGTGCATGGAATCCGAACGTCGATATTGAAGGCGCAGCAGGTTACTTCGAACGCCATGTTGAAATGTTTGAAGCTGAACCGGATCGCTGGGCATCGGCTGCTTGCTATGCGTCAGGTCAAATTCTGCATCAAGCGATTGAAGCTGCTGGAACACTCGATTCCGTCGCGGTTCGTGATGCCATCGCAGAAGGTGAATTCGAAACCATTCTCGGTACAGTACAGTTTGAAGATCAGTTCAATGTGACTTATCCGGGTGAAGTCGGACAATGGCAAAATGGTGAATTCGAAATTATTTCGCCAGCAGATAATCGCACAGCAGCCCCGATCTATCCTCGTGGTGCTGCATCGGACGAATAATCTGACTTTAAACCTCATTGGCGTGTGGCAGAAGTAAATCCACATAAAGAATTGAAGATTATGTAGGGACGCATCAGCGTATGCGTCCGCTTAAAAAACGGAGAGATACGCTGATCTCTCCCTACAGTTTCCAAATTTTTTAAGGGATGACGGAGCATTACACGCCATTTTTCAGGATAAAATTATGTTTGCAAATTTTTTAGATATAGTCATTACGGGATTGATACTCGGGGGTATCTATGCGCTGGTTGCCGTTGGATTGAATCTGCAATACGGTGTCGGACGGGTACTCAATGTTGCACATGGTGAGTTCATCATGCTCGGTGCATTTTTGACTTTTTCCCTGTTCACACAATTTAATGTCAATCCCTTACTCGCGCTACTCATCATCGGACCCGGTCTCTTCCTTATAGGCTATGTTGTTCATCAGATACTCTTTCAGTATTTACGAAGCACGTCGATCACCACCGATATTTTTTCAGGACGATCTCTGCTGGTCTCCTTTGGTTTACTCTTCGTCACACAAAATATCATGTTGATTGTCTGGGGGGCTGATTTACGGCAGTATACCTATCTCAATAATTCGATTTCGATTTTCGGGACACGCTATGCTATGAATCGCATCGTTGCCCTGATTTTTGCGGTGGGGATCAGTGTCGGATTTTATCTGTTTATCAATCGCTCCCGTTTAGGCAAAGCCATTCGTGCGGCTGCTGAAGATGCTGAGATGGCAAATATTGTCGGTGTGAATATCCGGCAGGTGCTGGGCATCTGTTTTGGTCTCGGGGCAATGTTAGCAGGGATGGCGGGAATGCTCATCAGCCTCATGTTCCAGTTACAGGCATCACGCGGATTGGAATATACAGTCATCGCGATTGTGGTGGTTGTGTTCGGCGGATTGGGTAGTATCAACGGAAGTCTCATCGGTGGATTTATCCTCGGGCTGGTGATTAGCTTTGTGAATTTCCTTGACCCGAGTCTCTCCTTGATTGCCTTCTATGCCATTTTCATGCTTTTGCTTATCGTTCGACCATCTGGAATTCTCGGGAGGCGGGCACATGCAGGTCGTTAAGAAAGCACTACAACAACCCGTTTCACTGATTCTGTTTATTGCGGCAATCATCATCTTAGCAATCGCGCCGCAATACGCCAAACGCTACACGGTCATCTCATTGATTACAATTTTGATGTATGTCAATTTGACGATGAGCTGGACAATTTTCTCGGGTCCGACGAATTATATCTCTCTGGCGAGTGCGGGATTTTTCGGAGTTGGCGTCTATCTCACAGCAGTATTCGGACGTGAGCTTCCTTTATATGCACTGGCAATCATGGGAGGGGGTATCAGTCTCGGTCTGGCAATCTTAATCGGGCTATTGACCCTGCGCTTGAAGGGGGTTTATTTCATTCTCTTCACATTCGGGGTGAGTGCCTTGCTACGTCATTCGATTTCATGGTGGGAAGCCACAATTACCGGAACGGTCGGGCGCTTTGTGCGGGGACCCGGTAATGAAACCGTCTATTACTATCTCTTAGGGGTGACGGTGCTTGTATTCGTGACAGCTTATGTCGTTCGCAACACGAAGTTCGGTCTCGCGTTACAGGGCATCGGTGAAAATGAAGAAGCCGCCGCCCACATCGGTATCAATGTTACGCTCTACAAAATAGCGGGTTTCGGACTGAGTGCCATTTTCATGGGTGCAACCGGGGCAATCATGGCGAATCGCTGGACATACATTGATCCTACGATAGCGTTTAATCCCCTGATTTCGTTTTTGCCTGTGTTGATGGCAATCTTCGGCGGGACATCCCGATTAGCGGGTCCGATACTCGGTGCGACGATCTTCACGCTCTTACAGGAATATCTGATCACATCCTATCCCTATTACTATATGTTGCTGATGGGTATCACATTGATTGTGGTGATTTTGTTTTTGCCGGAAGGCTTGTTGGGATTGATGAGCCGTTTGGTAGAGCGACTATCCCGCATCAAAGTCATCAAAGAATTTATCGCTAGATTTCGGAGTGCCTGATGTTATTACAAGGAGAAAATCTAACTAAAAGTTATGGTGGATTGATGGCGGTTCACGATGCTGCCTTTCATGTCAACGAAGGGGAAATTCTCGGTTTGATAGGACCCAATGGCGCGGGAAAGACAACGCTGTTCAATCTGATTTCCGGTGCAGTCGAACCCACATCAGGAACAATCACATTCAAAAATGAAAATATCACGGGCAAAAAACCGCATCAAATTTGCAAAAAAGGCATCGGGCGAACATTCCAATCCTCGAAGTTATTCAACGGGATGACGGTTTTTGATAATGTGTTCATGGCGATTCAATTCGGGCAGTCTACAGGCATGTCAGATAAAGATGCTAGAGCACGGGTTTTAGAATTGCTGGATTATGTGAATCTTATACACGAGCAGCACACGATTATCAGAGACCTCTCTATCGGTGTGCAAAAACGGGTGGAGATTGCGCGTTCACTGGCGACAAAACCGGATTTGCTCTTGCTGGACGAAGTGATGGCAGGATTGAACCCCTCGGAAGTGGAATCGTCTATGGAATTGATTTCCAAAATTCGCGATCAGGGCATTACGGTTTTCATGATTGAACATGTGATGAAAGCGATTATGTCTGTCTGTGACCGGATTGTTGTTTTTCACAATGGCACGAATTTGGTAGAAGGCACGCCAGCCGAAGTATCTTCAAATCCGACCGTCATCAAAGTATATCTGGGCGAGTGACTCATGTTACAAATCAAGAACATCAATGTATTTTATGGCAGTGTTCAGGTGATATGGGATGTCTCGCTTAATGTGAATGATGGCGAAATTGTGGCACTCGTCGGCGCGAACGGAGCAGGTAAAACAACAATTTTGAAAGCACTCTTCGGATTGCAAGCACTTGAATCGGGATTGATACAGTTTGCGGGTCAACGTCTGGATACCATGCCCCCGAATGAAATTAGCAAACTCGGGGTTGCTTATGTGCCAGAAGGTGGACGCCCGTTCCGTGATATGACTGTGCGCGAAAATCTTGAGATGGGTGCTTATCACGCTGGCTCATGGGGTCGTCGTCAGGATACGCTCAAACGGGTTTACGATCTCTTCCCGCGCTTGCAAGAACGTGAAAAAAATCTGGCAGGAACGCTCAGCGGTGGTGAACGGCAAATGCTGGCAATCGGGCGGGCGTTAATGTCGCGTCCAACCATGTGTGTCTTTGATGAACCCTCGATTGGATTGTCGCCGCTTCTGGTGCAAGAATTTTTCCAGACAATCAAGCGCTTACGGGAAGAGGGCATCACGGTTTTGCTGGTTGAGCAAAATGTGCATCTCAGTCTGGAGATTGCTGATCGCGGTTATGTGCTGGAAAGTGGACGTATTGCGCTCGAAGGGGATAGCGCGGGATTGCTGGAGAATGATCTTGTGAAACAGGCTTATCTCGGGATTTAATTTTCTAATTAAGTTTTGGAATTGTAGGGAGGGATCAGCGTATCCCTCCGTTTCAAACGCGGACGCATACGCCGATGCGTCCCTACATAAGCCTTAATTCTTTTCAGGACTTTACACAAATTATTGGTCAATTATTTTTAATGGAGAAACATCATGTCAGAATACAAAATGTACATTAATGGCGAGTGGGTTAGTGGCGGCAACGGTGCATTCGAGGTTTACAATCCGTCTACCCGTGACGTGTGGCGGAATATTCCCGATGCGAGTGCCGACGATGCAAAAAAAGCGGTTGATGCTGCGAACGCCGCAAAAGAAGAATGGGCGGCTACCAATCATGTACAACGCTCACGCTATTTGCTCAAAGCTGCCGATATTGTGGAGCGTCGTACAAAGGAAATAGCAGGTCTCCTGACCGAAGAAGCTGGCTCATGGATAGGCAAGGCAATGTTCGAAGTGGGCTATGTGATAGATTTATTGCGTGCTGCTGCTGCGACGGCTTATCAGGTCAAAGGTGAAATTTTACCATCCGATCACGGTAAGTTGATGATGGTTGAGCGCGTGCCACTCGGGGTTGTCTCGGTTATCTCCCCATGGAATTTTCCGCTTTTGCTATCAGGACGGGGTCTTAGTGTTCCGCTTGCTGTTGGAAATACAGTCGTGCTGAAACCATCCGAAGAAACGCCCGTGACAGGCGGTATCATTTACGCGGAAATTTTCGAGGAAGCCGGATTGCCAGCAGGGGTATTCAATGTCGTGACCTGTTCCCGTGATAGTGTTCAGGATGTTGGTGATGTATTGGTGACAAGTCCCGAAGTAGGAGGCATCAGTTTCACCGGGTCAACAGCCGTTGGACGACAGATTGCACGCGATGGGGCGTATCATCTCAAGAAAATTGCAATGGAACTCGGTGGCAAAGATGCGCTCATTATTCTCGATGATGCTGATATGGAACATGCGGTTGATGCGGCGACTTTCGGCACATTTATGAATCAGGGACAAATTTGCATGTCCACCGAACGCATTTTTGTGCATGAAGCGATAGCCGATGAATTTGTCGATAAATTTGTTGCGCGGGTGAAAGGTCTTGGCATCGGCAATGTGAACGAGTTGGGTTGCCCGATTGGACCCATCATCAACGACAAGCAACTCGATAAAATCCACACACAGGTTACAGATGCGATTGATAGTGGCGCAACACTGCTGACAGGTGGTAGCTATGATGGACTGTTCTATCAGCCGACTGTTCTGACCAATGTAACCCGTGATATGCGAATTTTCCGGGAAGAGAACTTCGGTCCTGTCGCGCCGATTATGACGATCAGTTCTGATGAAGAGGCGATTGAACTGGCAAATGACTCCGAATATGGTTTGTCATCGGGTGTGATTACCACCAATGAAGAACGCGGCATGAATATCGTTCGCAGACTGGAAACAGGTATCGCCCATGTCAATGACCAATCCGTCTATGATGAACCGCATGTGCCTTTCGGGGGTGTCAAGAATAGTGGTATCGGTCGGCATGGCGGGGCAGCATCAGTTGAAGCCTTCACCGAGACACGCTGGCTGACGATTGAACGCGGCGGGCGTCACTATCCGCCACCATTCCTCGCGAAAAATCACTAAAAATTCTCCGTTGGGGTAGGTGTTCTCTATCCCAACATTTCCTCCGCATGTAACCTCATTGCAATGGTATGTCATATCAGATAGACTCACTTCAAAGCACATGGGAGTTATAGATGGCAAAGCGAGACGCCTCAAAAATCAAAGCCGACATGCAAAAAGCACGGACTTTAATTAAGAACGGAAATTATGAGCGGGCACGTCGTGTTCTAAAATCTGTAGATCACCCGAAAGCAAAGCAATGGCTTGAACAGATAGATCAAATTGACTCGTCACAAAAAAAGAAATCCAATCCGTTAACTAATTTGTTGCGATTTGCTGTCATTGCATTTGTTGGAGTGTGTGGGCTTATTTTTATCTTGATATTATTTGTACCCTCTGATGAAACCACCCCGGTGCAGGAGATAACCGATACACCTGAGCCAACGCAACGACCTGCATTTGATACCAGTTCTACTATGTTAGAAATTGATGCTCAAGCAACTGAAACCTCCTTGCAAGACAGTTTATCCATCTTTCAGGGTGTTGAGGCAATTTTTGTGTTTGAGATAACTTATGATAGCAGTGATGTGCCGATGATTTATGCCGAAATTGTCGTTAGTCGAGCCGCAGATAAAACGTCGCTTGCAAATGATCTTTTAGAGTACAGTACTATCTTGATGGGAATTGATGAGTTTGCCAGCGTGTCGATGATTTTGGATGCTGGAACAACTGCTGTAGTATATACACTTGATGCTGATAATGACTGGATAATCACGACACTGGATGAATTTAATGCTGAGCGTGCTGCAACAAGAGCCGCTAGACCAACAAATACGCCACGTCCAACAAGGCGTCCGACACAAAGACCTTCTTCAAGTAGTTCAAGCGGTTCAAGTACAACACGTAATCCTTCAAACTGTGATGAAGCAATTGCAATGGGAATGACAGCAGAGGAAGCAGCACAGGCAGGCTTGGACAGAGATGGTGATGGTGTTGCGTGCTATGGTGATTAGTATGCCAACTTCCCTTGTTAGTCGTTTTCTTTTGCCCGATCCGGTTGCCAGAAGTCAGGGTGATTCGGGTCAGTGAAGCGGGTCATGTCGGTGTCAGGTGTCCAGTTAGTGCCATCAGGCAAAAAAGTATTTTCATCCATTTGTGTATTAGAAAATTTTGCACCTGCCAGGATGGTATACCATAATTTCGTCCCATTTAGATTGGAGTGGGTCAAATCAGCGTTGCGTAAGTTAGAAAAGCTAAGGCTAGCATTAGTCAAATTTGCACCCATCAAATTTGCAGCATCCAAATTTACACTCGACAAACTAGCATTTGAAAGATTTGCCAATCGTAGATTAGCCTCTTCCAAATTGGCTGATACAAGGTCTGCTCCCTGTAGATTTGTAGCTACTAATCTAGCTCCTTTCAACGATCCATCCTGCAACCATCTCTTATGACGCAACATTCTCGCTGCTGTTAGCGCTGTCGAATTATCTTCGCTTCCCAGCAAAAATATGAGTTCATCTCTTTGTTCTCTCATTGCGCGACGGGCATTCAATCTATCCAGCACAAGCACCGTAATCACAATGCTGATGAGTTCGGAACTGACATTGGCATAGAAATCATTGAACACGTTGAAGATGAATCCGACTGTCTCCGATGAATGCACCACCGAATAGCCGATAATGACTGTCACCATAGCAATCACAATCAGCAAAAGGCTAAATGTTTGTGTGGGGGTAAATGTCCATGAGGCACGATTTTCTTGCCAGCGATCATCAAGAGAGTAGTCAGTCATGTGCTTTGTCCTGTGTTGATTATGTCTCTACCGATGATACCTGTCTTTGTGTTTCTTGCCGAATTGATGGGACGTGCGAATATATCAGCCACAGTGAAAGCTCCCGGACACGATAATACCGTTTTTAAATTATATAGGGAGTCAATAACCCCACCCTAACCCTCCCCGCCAGCGAGGAGGGAACTGATTTGCCCTGTTTGCGATTGACGCGCTAAGGCGTTGGTGATGGGGTATCGGTTGGTGGCAACAATGGTGTATAGGACGGGTCAAGGAAAGGTGTGTCGGTCGGCGCAGGTAAAGTCGCCGTTGGAATCAGTGTTGGTGTTGATGATGGCGCAGGCATTGGCGTATTCGTTATTGATGTGAAGCCCGTACTGTCGCTTTCCGTATTGGTTGGCACAGCCGTTTGTGTCAGAGTCGGGAAGGCAATCGGAGGCTCTGCGGTCGGAATATTGCAATAACTGCCTGTCGGGACAGACGCCGCAAAGTTAGCATCCACAAGATGAGTTTGTCCTGCATTTTCTACCGATATAATAACCGGATCGTGTTCCTCACCTGTGGCACAATTACGAATAATCCAGGGATGGGTTGCATAGGTATTCTGTGTGTAGGATTGTCCGGGATTCAATGTGGTATAGAGTCTCAAATTGCAACTGTAATCGCGCCAGTAAATTCCGGCTGTTTCCTGACCGATATTTCTAAATGTGATCTGTGTCGATACCGTAGAATCCCATGAACAGGGAATTTGCGTCTGAACCCCGATAAATGAGAATCGGAAGCTGACTTCTGTTTCTTCGAGGAATACGATATTGTCTGCGATTGCTGCCTGTGTGATTACAAATTGTGCCTGGGTTGCGAGTACTGCTGTTTCTGACACGGCAAGTGCATTTTGTGTTTGCGGGATTGCTGCGGCGGATGTGCTCACGCGGTCGAGTGTGGATTGTACCTGGGTCAAACGCCCCATGACACTTTCGACTGTTAATTGCCCGGCAGCCAATGTTTGATTTGCCACAAATAAGCGTCCCTGTGCGACCTGAGCACTATATTGCGCTTCTGTGACTGCCACAAATGCGGTTGCAACTTCGACACTACGGGTTGAGGCGACATTCCCTGCATGTACCGCCGTTGCATTCAGTGCTGTAACCTGTGCTATCTGCGTATTGATTTCGTCCTGTTGAATGGCGGCATTTGCCTCAAGCACTGCCAGTTCGGTTTCTGCTATCTGAACGTCCTGAAAAGCATTCGTCGCTTCAATATTCGCTGTGGCGGCTTCCCCGATAGCGATTTCCCGTTCTGCAAATGCCACTTCTTTGGCATCCAGTGCCTGACGTGCGATTGTTGTCTGATAGACGCCGAAGAGCAGAGCAGTGGTTAGTATTAACAGAATAATTGTCGAGCTAATTGCCAGAATGCGACGTTGTCGGGCGACAGCTTTGACACTGGTGCTAATGAACTGTGTTTGAATATCGGTCGGGGCAGGGTCGCTATTGTGTGAATTGAGTAACCAGGTATGTGAACGGCGTAAGTCATCGCCCCGTAATAATAGACTGCGCGGCTTATCTTGTTGCTCCCATTCACGGGCACGGACTAATAAACGGGTATGTTCGCGCAGGTTATTCAAATCCAGCCGGAGTGCTGTGCGTAATTTCAAGAAAGAGTCGTTGAACAGGCTTTCTTCCTGAAAATCAATCCAGTGGTGACGGCGCAGCGTCGGGTGCATTACTTGCTGATCATCATCATTGACCGTCCGAAATAGAATTGGCACGATACGCTTATTATGATTCAGAGCATGTCCAAGTTCACGGCGGCAAATACCTGACCTGACCGAATCAGGACTGATGACAAAGACAAAGGTGCTGGCAGCTTCAATTCCGGCGGCGATTGCTTCCCACCAATCTTCAGTGGGCTTAATATCTTCCCAATCAACCCAGACCTCATCATCCATTTCACGGAATGCTGCGTCTAAAGTGCGAACGAAAACCTTGTCTTCGCGGGAATACGAAATCATCACGTCTGAAAAATTGTATTTGTCTGCCATGTTGTCCCCGGTTGCAGATTTGTGGACGGAACTCATGTGAACGGTTTAGCTTCCTATTAATAAATTATATCGTATTATTAAATATTGATGGGGGAATTCAGTAAAAATCTTGTAACACTTATGCGAAAGTTCCGTCTATAGAGGTGAAGTACTTTATCAGCAAGGATAGCTATGCCTGCAAGCACAATTCATGATGTAAAACACTTATCGCAAGCAATGGAAAAGAGCAAACATGACCTGAACGCCTTTACCCCGATTTATGAAACGTTTGCCGGGCGCATTTACAGTTATTGTCGGCATCGGGTGGGGTCATCTCAAGATGCGGAAGATTTGACGGCTGAGATTTTCGCGAGGGCAATGTCAAAGTGTCATACCTATCGCGGTGGTAGTGTCGGGGCATGGTTGTTTCGTATTGCCTATCATATGACAGTCGATTTTTATCGCAGCAAAAAAGTGACCACCGTATCCGACGAAGTTCTAAATACGATGAGTGATACCGGACAACGCTCTCCTCTTGAAATTGTGATTCAGAAAGAACGGCAGGGGTTGCTTCAAGAGTTAGTAGATAGTCTCACAGAAGAAAAACGTAATCTGCTGCTTTTGCGTATCACAGGGGAATTATCCTCCGCCGAAATTGGAGAAATCGTCGGGAAAAATGCTGGCTCGGTGCGGGTCGAACTGCATCGCATCATTCAAGAACTCAAACTCAATGCAGTAGAAGAACAATAATTGTGAAAAACATGGTGGACGGCAAGAATGCCATTCCTAAAATTAAATAGATCAGATGTAGGGGCGATGCCTCTGTGCTCGCCCGTTTATTGAACCTATCGGGAGCGCACGGCGACGCTCCCCTACACATTCACAAGATATTGGAATACACCCTGTCTTATGGTAGCAAGTTAAAGAAAGACTAAATCATGTCATCACCTGAACATCAAACAGACCAACAAATTGATGAACTATTGGCGGGCAAGTCTATCACAGACCACAGTGGCATCCTGCAAGAGCTTGTTGACCACTATCGCGCTGATTCTTTGCCTCCGCATCTCGAACGACGGATTTTACAAAAGGCGGAACTTATGACAGATAAACCAAAACGCAAAGTGAAACAATCTCCCTGGATAGGACGACTGGTCGCCGGACTGGTTTTGACAATCGGGCTTTTCGGGGCTTATTCCTTCGGGACATATAATGAAACACAGGTTGCATCCCCAGTGGAAGTCGCTCCGACGGAAATTGTTCTGGATACGGTTGAACCTCTATTCAGTGATACACCGGATATTTTGCCGGACTTCGGTTTTGAATATGGTGGCTTCACGACAATCAATGATAATGATACGGTGTCGGCAGGTGATCTGATGCAGGATGCCGGGATGCAATGGGTCGGGATTCATGTTAACTATGATATATGGGATTCCATATCTGACCCGATTGTTGAACAGATTTTTATGGCACATCAAGAGGGCTTTAAAGTTCTGGTGAGTGTTTCACCTCGTTTTGGTGATATGGATGCTGTACCAGACTCGTTTACGTCACGCTATGCACGATTTTTGCGTGAGGTAGCCTATGGTGGAGCAGATGCAATCGAAATCTGGCCGGGTGCGAACATTGCCCGTAGTGAGGCAGAGCAATCATTTTTGATGGCATGGAATTACGATATTGTTCTGGATGAAGCATCCCGTGCGATTCGTGCAGCAAATCCTGATACCCTGATTATTTCGGGTGCGCCTGCGCCAACGGGTGCGGAATCTGCTTTTCAGGGGCAGGTTATTAACGATGATAATTTTCTTGAACAAGTTTTTGAGCTAGGGGGGCTGGATAGCGTGGATTGTGTCGGGATGCAATTTAACGAAGGGACAGTCCCGCCTCTTGCGACGGAAGGGGATTTACGTGACGATTACTATACCCGCTATTTGCCGACGATGTTGCAGCGCTATCGTCAGGTCGTCGATGCTGAAATCCCGATCTGTGTAACATCACTGGGCTATTTTAGTTCCGAGGGCGTTGATCCGATTCCTGAATTTTATGCATGGGGTGAAAATACCTCCCGCGAAGAACAGCAACAATGGATCAGTGAAGCGATTGACTGGTTGTCTTACCAGAGTGATGTGCCACTGGCGATGATCTGGCATATTGATCATAGCTATCCCTATATTGACCCTGACCGAAATAACGATCCGATTGCATTTAGCTATTCTTTGATGTATCCCCGCGACTAGATTTTGATGATAGGGTGCAAAGGTGTACCCTATCTTCCTGTTTTTTATATGACATTTGATACGCGAATTGCACGGCAAAATCCTTCATTATTAAAGAAAACTAATATTAAAGGATATTACCATGTCGTCATTTGGTGTGCAATTTATAGACGGAACATATTTATGTATGCGATGTCAGGGGACAGGAAAAGTCCGTCATCTGATGGTCATCAGGAAAAAATGTCCTACCTGTGAGGGAAAAGGGCGGATACATCCCCCGCAGGCAACAACACACAGCGCAACAATTCGTCAGCTACATTTTGAGCAATTCGATGTCAATCAACGTATCGAACATAAGGTGCAATCGGCACAACGACAAAGACGCTATCGTACACGTCCTTTCTTGAACAGTCATCTGGTTACACAGAGTGCCCGTCCGGTGCAGTCAGATACGAATATGATGCCAGTACAATCACCGCTACAGACTGTCATTTCGCGGCATCCCGATGAACCGAAAGTGTATGTGCGTCAACGCCGATTTCATATGTACAAACAGGTCGCACCACCATTCCATCCGCAACATCCACTCAAGCAACGATTGCGTAATCACATGCCCCTATTGACAGAAGTGGAGGGTGTTGAACGGACATGGTATCTGGTGAAAGAGTAACGGGACAATATCATGGGGGATTGAAAAGGGCGCAACTATCTGCGCCCTGATTGTTTATAGATTAACCACAGCCACCACTCGCGGGTCCTCGCGGAATGGACAATTCGACTTTGGACTCAAATTCCATTTCGGAGAACACATCATGATTGGGGTTGGCAGCCGCATAGCGTGAACCGAGTAATTCAGGGAAGACATAGGCAAAATTGTCATCGCCATAATCAGCAAGTGCGAATTGGCTCAGGTCATCTTCTGAACCGAATAGCGCCACCCAGTTATTGATACCCCCTTCGAGAATGTAGACGTTGGGCACAGATTCCGCCATCAAAATGCGCCATGCTTCGGTTGCAGCAGTTTCATCATTACTTGCTACCACGAATAGCGTGTTAATCGGTTGCAGCAATAATGTATCCGCGTAATCTTCGACATCTGCAAGCGGTACATGTGTTGCATCCAAGATGTGGAAGAGGTTGAAGTCGGTTTCGCTACGAACATCAATCACCTGAACAATGATTTTCGGGTCAGCCATGAATTCCAGAATTTCGCCAGGATGAGCGAATATCTCACGGTCTGCAATCCGTGCTTCCTGTTCTGCTGAAATCGCATCCCATCTATCAGCGTTAGTCGGTTGACCGATAACGAAAACGATACCTGCTGCGATGATGGAAACGACAATCGCACCATAACGCCAGTTACCGAATTGGGCTAAATCCATTTTACCGATGTGTTTTTCAGAGAGTTCACCGATAGCGAAAACACCCATTCCGGCAATTGTAATCAGTAATACGATGATGCCTGTATTGACATTGAACAAATCCATCAGGGTAAAGCGTCCCATGTAAGATGAATACCAGAAATCTTCATAGAAACCGACTGTTTCACCGAAGAGGAAAATCCCGAAAAAGACACCCGCTACAAAGATGATGCCATCGACTTTGCCTGTCGCAGCACTGACCAATGATGTACCGGGGCAGAATCCACCGAGAATGAATCCGACACCCATTATCAAGCCACCGACGATACCGGGCCAGAGATAGGTCGGGTTGACCCAGATGAGATTGTAATCGAGTAAGCCCAATCCGGTTGCTGCAAAAATCAGAATCATGGCGACGATGATTGCACCGAACATCACTTTCAGCACTGTCCATTCTTTGAAATAGAATTGTGCTGCCAGTTTATCGGATTTACCGAAGCCAGCAATTTCCAGCACATAACCGAAAGCAAAGCCAATAATCAGATAGACGACGTATGATCCCCAGTGTCCGAAGATTTCACTTAATTGAAGTGGAAAGATAGTCATGATTTGCCTCCTTTATAGCCAGAGTCTGCGGACAAAATAGGCGAGGGCATATGCTCCAGCAAAGACTGCGAACATGAATGCCCAGCTACCGACGGATAAGACTGCACCACCGGATAATGCCTGACCGGATGTACAACCCCGTGCCAGACGTGCGCCGTAACCCATCAACGCGCCACCGAGAAATGCGAAGAACCAGCGCGTCGTTTTGCTGATACGGGGACCTTTGACGGTTTCGAATCCGAGGCGTTTGTTTTGCCAGCCCGAGAAAAAGCCACCGAGGACTGTACCGATGGTTAAAAAGACAATCCAGCTATCGAGCGGATTTTTGTCACCACCCGCCATATCAATCAGGTAAGGGACATTATCCACATGACCCGGTGCGACAAAATCTTCGACGACAACCAGCAAACGGTTGAGTCCGCCGGATGCGCCAAGACCACTACCTGTGATGAAGAAGGCGAGGAAGAGAACCACACCCAGCAGTATCGCTGCCAGATAGGGGTTCACGTAGGGTTTTGCCTGTGATGCTTCCTGTTGTGTATCGCTATGTGTTTGTGTGATGTTTTGTTCCATTGATGGATTTGCAGTTGCCATCAGATTTTCTCTCCTTTTGTTGCGTCTCTATAAAGAGTTCTTGTAGGGGAGCGCCTCTGTGCGCTCCCGCCTTTTTAAAACGGGCGGGCACGGTGACCCGCCCCTACACTTGTTTAATGCTCTGGGTTGTGGACTTCAACTTCATCCCAACCGAAAATCATCGCTTTGATATTGCTCATCGGTTCGTGTCCGGTGGTTGTCATGTAGACATGCAAGACAATAAAGCTTGCCATCGTCCATGAAACCAGCGAATGCACACCTGCTAAGAATCCGAGCCCACCGAAATAGGCTGTTAAGTCGGGATAGTGTTGCATTCCCCACATCAACGCGCCTGTGATGACCTGTGCCGGAAGCAGTACATTGAGTAAACCGAGATAGGTCAATTGCTGAATCGGGTTCAGTTTTCTATCAGGTGTTTTTTCCATCGGATGCGGTTCACCCCGGAAAATACCCCATGCGTAATAACGAATCTGTGCGAACATCGCGCCGAAGAAACCACGCGGTTCGGGCAAGAATTGTTGAATCTCACCACTGACAAAGTGATAGAATGCTGCCAGTGCCGCGTTGATTATCAGGATGATTGCGAAGGCGTTGTGTACCAGCACCATCCAACGGAAATTCAAGAAGCCGAGTAATTCCGGTTTGTGGATAATCATGCCTGTGAACAATAATCCGAAAATCACAACTGTCTGTAACCAGTGCCATTGCCGTTCATAGAGGCTGTACATATAGACTTCGCGTAATTCCGGTTCTTCGGGTTCGGGCATACGACGTGCTGCCATATATCGCAGACCACCGTGTAACATCACACCGCCAACTGTGCCGAGGAAGAGCAGGACGCCAAACCAATCAACCCACGGAATCGCATCGTGTCCGAAGACGTAACGATCTGTTTCCGGTGTATCGACTGATGGAATGATACTCAGTACGCCATCAACTGTTTCGAGTTCACTACCTGTTAGTGCATCACTGACGAACAGAGGCGTTTCACTGTTGAATGGCATATTGCTCAATGTCAGTGTTTGCCCGATAAGCGAGTCATCGCTGTGACAGGTGCTGCATTCACGGGTTGCCCATTCGCCCTGAGCGACATTATGGTGAATCGCATAGGCTTGAACATCGCCCTGGATAGTCGCATTTGCATAGCCATATTCCGCCAGACGGGAGGCAATCAAATCGACTTTTTCCTGTGTATCGAGTGCCAGTTCATCGGTGGATAGTGTTCCATCGCCATCCGCATCGAATAGACTGAGAACATCTTCTGCGTAACCATCACCTGCAAAGTAAGCGGCTTCGAGTGCATTTGCTGGAACAGGTTGTTCACCGGAAACCCAATACCATGAGGTAATCAAGTTATAGGGAGCGAGTCTGCCCTCACTATCCGGGAGTAAAACAGGTTGATAGCCTGTAATCAGGTCAGGATTGGTTGATGTATCCAGTCCGCGATACACCATGACAGGGTCGCGGGTATCGTCCAGCACTGTCCAATCGACTGTTTCTAATGCCGGAGCATAGAGTGTCGGGACATGACAACTTTCACAGGCGAGTGCTTCCATATGACTGGCAGGGTAGGCAAGCCATTCATGAGTACTGACTGCATCATGGCAGGAGGCACAATCGCGCTCTGCATTCTCAAAAACAGGGAAAGCATCGGCGTAATTTTCGCCACCATTCGCAAATTGATGCAATGGGCGCGAGAGATAATCGCCAAATTCCATACGACGCGGGTCAAATTGCAGATGTTCCGGTCGCGAGTCGTCGCCTTCCTGATAGAAAATCGGGTTATTCAGTGAATAGTGGCAATCAATACATTCGACAGCGCGTTCGGCGTGAATATCCCATGAGCGACCGAGTTCAGCTTTACCGCTCAGGTTCAACCCGGTATTGAGCAACCGTTGCGGTGAGTAAACCTGTCCGGTGGTCATCGTTTGCCAGTTGGATGTATCTGTCGGGTCGAAGCTCATCGCAATTTGTGTGTTGCTATTTGCGAGACCATGACACAGACTACAATTTTCGTTAGCGGGTTCACCGATACTGGCATATTCCGCGAGAAGATTGCCCTCAGAATCGAAAGCCTCTTCATTATAGTGCCAGCTATCTGCTAATTGACTGACAATGCCTGTATCGACCAGCGACGCTGTCACCGACCATTCATATTGTCCGCTTGCGAATGTTGCCACTCTCGCGACATTGTTCACGTTATCGGTATGGCAGAGGAAACAATCCATCTCGATACCAATGTCTGCCGCGATGCCGCCACCAACAAAGCGTTCACCGAAAGATTGAATCCATTCGGCTGTGGTCATATTCTGCGGAACATCATAGGTGATTGCATTCCAGCCGCCATAAATGCCAATGCCATCGACCCATGCGCGTTCATCTTCGACCTGTCCGGCAAGTCGATAACCTGCATCGGTATGAACACTGTGCGTTGCAATGAATGCCGTATCATGGCATGTGCCACAGGTTCGCATGGTGCTGATTGCCTTGTCACTCTCCAGTACATTCACGCCATCTGCATCCAACAAAGGAAAGACAGGGTGCAATTGTGAGCCCGTGTTGACAGATTGCTCTACATCATTTTGAGCGAGGGCAGGGGCAAGATAGAGCACCCCCGCTATCACAAAGATTAGCCCGATAGTCAGAATTTGGACGGCAAATTGCTTATTTTTCATCAGCGCCCTCCCCATGTCATCGGATCCCCATAATAACCAAGTGCTTCCCAATCCATGCGACCATCATCACTGTGACAATCGGTACATTGCAGCGCATATTCAGATGGTTGAACCATATGTGTCGTAGGCCAGAACATTTCCGTTGTCGTGAAATCATATTCACCGCTATAGGGGATATCTGCCGCTTCTGCACCGATACGCAATGCCGAATCCCAATCAAAGGTTGTCCAGTACCCTGTCTCGCCGACGGTGTTCGGTTGCAACAGAATATTGAATACTGTGTCATAAGGTTGACTTGCCGTATGTACCTTGAACGGGAAAATCAGAGCAGTCATGTCATTAATATCCCCGAGCGGTTGATTAATTTCCGTTACCCCGTCGGAATCAAGTTCATCACCGAGTAAGTAGCGCTCTGCCGTGCCGTTGTACCAGAAATATTCCGGCTGGAACTCACTTTCATAGACAAATTCACCTTTGATGACCAGATATTCATGCGGGTCTTCTTCACGGGTGGTATCTCCGGCTAAAGACCAGTCCCATTCCATTTTAGTCGGGTCACGGAGTGCGCCTTCGGGGATATGACAGGTCTGGCAGGCAACACTATCCAGATGATTGGTGATGCGTTCATCGTCATGAATGAGCGTCGGTTCATGGCAATCCGAACAGGCAATTTGATTATCTGCATCAACACTGACACTAATTGAGCGTCCACCGATTTCATGGTCGTCGGTTTGATGACAATCAATACATTCGAAGTCGTAGCGTCCCATATGAACATCGACATTTTCTGTCGGGAAATAGAGACTCTCATCGAGGTCGCCATGTTTCACGCCATTACCACCGCCACCATTAAAGTGACATCCACCGCAATTTTCGCGGGTCGGGAATGCGACACTCTGTGCGGCAACCAGTAAATTGACACCTTCGACAGGCAAACCGCTTGCCCCTTTGACGTACTGTCCACTCTGGTCATGACATACCAGGCAATCGACATTTTCTTCGGTTGCTGTTTCGAAGAAGGTATCATCTGACCAGCCATAGCCAGCATGACAACGGGTGCATCCTGTTTCGTTGGACTGAATACCGATACAGAAATTATTGAGTGTATTGGCTTTACCCGTTGAGACAGGTACGTCGCTCCATGTAACTTCAACTGGCTCGGATTGCCATGTCCAGTGGGTGGTATCCATTACCTGATGGGCAGCATCTTCATGGCATGACAAACATGCTTGAGTGACCTCTTGCCCTGTTTCGAAGGGTTCGGTCATGAGATGAGAATGATCGGTAGATTCTGACCGTACCGGAACATGCTCCCATGGGGCGTCGTTTGCCTGTACATTCGGGATAGCCAGTAAAATCACCGTCCCGAGCACAATGAAACCCGTACCCAATATTCCAAAAATCCAGACAAAACGCTGTCTTTGCATTATGTTTACCTTTCAGTGCGTTATGTCTCAAAATTACTGCTTTGCGCTTCTAATAAATCTCGCAACATCCCGTGCATGGTATCCAGTACGCCGATGATACGATCGTCTGCTAAACGGTAATAAACGGCTGTGCCTTCACGTTCGCCGATGACGATGCCCCGTTGTTTCAGTAGCGCTAAATGACGGGAGACCGTTGGCTGCGGCATATCGAGTAAATCCGCCAGTGCGCTGACGTGGTATCTATCTTCATGCAGGGCATACATAATCAGAATGCGTTTCGGGTCGGCTACAGCTTTACACATGTAACGGTGCATCAAATCAATTTCTTCAACATTTGGTATTGGCATTATTCGCTCCTCTATGTATTCGCATATCCGAATACACTACTATTGTCTCAAAATAAGCATTAAGACGCAGGAACGGTTGTCAGGAGTAAATTGTGATGTTTGTCACAACCTGAGAAAACGATACAAAAATGACTGACCTTTGGACTCATTTACATTGAGGATAAATCCAGTAAGATAACGTCATGACTTTGTTTGAATAGGAGTAATGATAGTGTCAGAAACGATGCCTCAACCGGTAGGCTATCTGGAATTATTGCGTCAAAATAAAAATTTCCGTACGCTGTGGGCAGGGCAGATTGTCAGTTTGCTCGGGGATTGGTTTAACCTGATTGCCTCGGCATCTCTGATTGCAATTCTCACACAATCGGGAACGGCTGTTGGTGGTTTATTTGTGGTACGGATGCTTGCACCATTTTTAGTCAGTCCGATAGCGGGGGTGTTTGCTGATCGCTACAACCGGAAACATCTGCTGATTATCACCGACATCGTTCGAGCGATTACTGTGCTGGGCTATCTGTTTGTGCGTTCACCGGAACATGTCTGGTTGATTTATGTGCTGGCGGCGCTTCAACATGGAGGACAGGGATTTTTCTTCCCCGCACGGAATTCAATTTTGCCGGACATTACGGAAAGCAATGAATTGGGTGCAGCCAATGCGCTCAGTGCAACCACATGGTCGGTAATGCTCTCTTTCGGCGCGGCAATCGGGGGGATTTTCTCGGGTTTGTTCGGACCCTATCCGGCGTTTGCTCTGGATGCGGTGACTTTTATTGTTTCAGCAGTGATTCTAGCCCGTCTGGATTACACTCCTCCGCCTGAAACGGGCGAGAGCGATAAATCTGTTATGGCGGGCATCAATCAATATATTGAAGGCTTGAATTATCTGCGACGGCATCTCGATATTCTGGTCATTGCGTCTCAGAAAATGGCGAATGCGCTGTTCATCGCAGGGGGATATGAAGTGATTCAGGTGATTATTGCGGAGACCTATTTCCCGATCGGTGAAGGCGGCGGTATCAGTCTCGGAATCATTTATGCGACGACAGGTGTCGGGACAGGGTTGGGTCCAATTATAGCGCGGATGTATTCGAAAGACCGTGAGCGACAGACCCGTTATGCAATCGCCGCAGGATATGTTCTGTCGATTATCGGGATTTTATGTATTGTACCGCTTGCGAATTTCCCGCTGGTTTTGCTCGGGACATTCTTACGCGGTTTCGGCGGCGGCACAGTCTGGGTGATGTCCACACAATTGCTGTTAGAACTTGCACCGCTTGATGTGCGGGGACGGGTGTTCTCCAGCGAATTTGCGCTCAATACACTCGGTGCTGCGATTGGTGCTGGCGTAATCGGACCGATGCTCGACACATCATTAACGCTTCCGGTCATCATGACAGGTATGGCTGTACTGGTTGTCCTGCCATTGAGCCTGTGGACAGCCTGGACATTTTTCGGTCAGCGCGAGACTTTGAAAGTGGCGTAATTAGACCCCTCCCCTGAATCCCCTCCCCATGAGCGTTCGTTCCTCACTATGGAGAGGGGACTTTTCTTTCACTGTGGCTGGATGAATGCTCCGGCGAGGTTATCTTCTAATTGCGTGAGCGTGTTGTCGGCAAAACTGAGCAAATAGTAACTGCGTTCTATTAATGCACTATCGGCTGTGTCAGGGTCATCGACAAATGCTTGTAACCATGCTTGTGGTGTTTCGATTTGACTGAAATAGAGTGAATCGCCAACAACTGTCAGGTTCGCGAGGGCATAAGCCTCCGCACTGTAAAGTTCAGTCAATTCGCCTGTGGATATATCATAATCATAGAGTGTGCTTTGCCAGAGCAGGGCATCTTCCGGCGCGGGGTCGAAACTATACATATCATAATTTTCGAGATAAGCATCAAGACCATCAATATCAAGCCTGTCACCGTCTGTTGTTCGCGCCACAAAATAGATGTGCTGGCTATCGCGACTAAAAATACTGCTATAAATCGGGGCATCCGCAGTAAAAATGACAGTTTCTTCCAGTGTTTCCAGATTAATCAGGGTGAAATTACTGCCCGATGTTCCAATAACAAACTGTCTATCCGGTGAAACCTCTGACCAGCGCAGATTATCCCCCAATTCGACAGAGTCCAGTGTTTCAGGTTGAGTCAGAAGTGTGCGAATTGCTGTGCAGGAATTACTATGCACGATGCCATAGGGGGTCGGTGTCAGGATTTTTTGATTGTACTGACCATAGGTATCGCCATGTGCTTCTTCATTATAAGCCCGGTCCAGTGCATTGGGAAAACTTCCGCCTCCACATCCCACACCATATGGAATACCACCTATTTCAGTGACAGATGATTGGCTTTCGTTAAAGTCCCATTGATAGAGATTCATTTGTATGACACCGAGTCCCTGCTCATCTTCACTTACGATTAAGACATCCGAATATTCTGTGAATAAGAGCGTGTTATCCCCGAAGTAGAAGAGGTTGCTGCTATAAAAGGGGATGTCTGTCATCAACGGGAATGATTCCGGTACAGTCAGGTCGTTCAGCAGAATGACATCTCTAGCGCCTGTGCCATCATCAAAATTACGGAGTATATTCATGAAATAGCGTCCCGATGGATTCCAGCCGATCAAACTCACGCTATCCATCGTCTCACGGACAGTGATTTCCCGTTCACTCCCGACGTAAATGAGTGCCCCCTCCCGCACAATTATATAAGAGAGAAATAGTTCCTGAGCGGCAACCGTGCTGGATAATAGCAGTACAGCAATCAACGCAGTCCATTTTTTCACAGAACATCACTTTCCCCGTTAACGTTTAAGCATAGTATACCTGTTAACAGGGAATCAGGATTCTATTCTGGCACAAACATAGATGATTCGAACTTCACAATATGTTTTCGGGCAGGCAAAGTTACCGTAAATGTAGAACCTTCTCCCGGTGTACTCACAAATTCAATCGTTCCATTATGAGCATCAACTGTACGTTTGACGATGCTCAGTCCAAGTCCCGTACCTTGAATTGTTCCAACATTACTGGCACGTTCAAAAGATTTAAACAGATGTTTCTGGTAGGCTTCGGGAATACCAATTCCGTTATCGCTGACTGTTAGTTTCAAATCATTGTCTGATTGATACAATTCTACAGTTACCAGGGAATCATCCTTTGAATATTTGAGCGCATTCGATAATAGATTTTGCAGGATGTGCAGGAAAAGTTCAGGGTCTATCATGTAATTATCAAGGTGGTCAATGCCACTGTGATTAAACTTGATTCCGGTGTTATTTTGATATGTAAGGGAAATATCACTGATAACTTCTTCGCAGAGATTAACAATCGGTGTTGCCTCCGGTTTGAAACTTATCCCAATTGTATCTGCACGATTCACAAGTAGAACATCATTCATCATGCGGGTCAAACGCTGAACTTGATGCTGAATCTGGCTCAACTTGTCTTCACGACTTTCCTTACTCAGACGATCATGGTAGGAAAGCAGTATATCCGAGGTTGCTAGAATAACCGCCAGTGGTGTGCGGAATTCATGTGATACCATTGAGACGAATCCCGTTTTCAGTTCATTGATCTCCTGTTCTTTTTCGAGCGCAATGCGTAAACTCGTTTCGATTTCTTTCCGCGTGGTGATGTTTGTTGAGATACCACAGATGCCATAAATATTTCCATCTGCATCAAGGAGAGGAAATTTATTCGTGAGATAAACCTGATTTTGTCCGTTTTGTATCGTCGTATCTTCAAATTCCATAGGAATTCTGTTTTTGAGTACAACCCGATCAGTTTCCTGAAATCCTTGAGCGATGTCTCCAGGGAATAAGTCAAAATCAGTTTTGCCATATATGGATCCATTGTTCAGGCTGAGCAACTTCTCAAACTGACGATTCGCCAGGATATATCGTCCGTCAGTATCTTTAACATATATAACAGACCCGGCATGATCCATGATCCCCTGTAATTGAGCCTTGCTCTGGCGTACTGCTTCGATTGCCTGTTTATAATTTGTGATATCACGGATATTGCAGACTATCGCAGTGATATTTCCTGCATCGTCTATGATTGAAGATAAGGTGATATCAACATCTACGAGTTCGCCATTGCGCCGTTTAATCTGTGTATCGAGGCGTACACCGCCACCCGATTGCTTCATCTTGTCCAGAGCCTGTCTGAATTCACAGCCTTCCTGTTCAGGACATAATGTGAATATAGATTTGCCTGTAGTTTGATGCTTTGCATAGCCGGATAAGTCTGTAAATGCCGGGTTAGCCCGCTGGATATTTCCCCGGGGGCAGATCAATAGAATACTGTTGCTACTATTGTTGAGAATGGCTTCGATTTGTTCTTTTGTTCCCTGGAGTTCGGCTGTTCGTTGCAAGACCCGCCATTCTAACTCCCCGACACTACCATAAAGTTCATCGTGCAGTAATTGCATTTCGATGGCAGCGGCAGCCCGTTCAGCGTACTTATCCAGCATACGGCGGGTTGTTTCATCAAAAGCATTGATAAGTGGGCTTTGAAGGTCTAATGCGCCGATAACTCCTGTGGATGAGCGAAGTGGAATAACCAGTTCTGATCGTGTAGTTGAGACATTTGCAATATAGCGTTGATCTTTTGTTACGTCCGGGGCGTAAATCATCTTAACATTACGAATTGCTTCCGGTATCAGACCTGTTCCATCACTGTAGAGAGGTTGAGCAGGATTACTATTATAAATCCCTGCACGGGATAAACGTAAAATCTGATTTGATCCGGGCTTGATCAATAAGATACCACAATCAACCTGTTTGAAGTCCTGTGCGACAGTTGCAGTGATCTGTTCACCCAGGCTGAGTATATCATTGGCATGAAATAGCCTCGATGTTGCGTTATAAAGTGCTTTTAATTCGGTTTCTGATTGTTTGAGGCGTAGACTGTTTTGTCGCGTAGTGCCTGCTGCCAGGGTGATAACAATTAGAATAATCAGTCCCGGGATATTGTTTACAGCAAGCAAGACCTGTAATTCCTGACCGAGCAAAAGCTCCGAAGTAATGTGGACAAGGACACCGAGGAAGCAAGCGATGATGCCTGCACGACTGCCATACACCCATGCCATGCTCAGAATAGATATTGTGATGATTATATCGACGTTTATACCTGCAACGTGTTTCAGCGCCAGGGAGACCAGCAACGATGCCATAAATAGCAGGACACCCGTGAGGTCTGCCCACGATTTGTAATTTCTAGACTGTTTTACCTTATCCATATGACGTTCTTACTTACTACTGATTACTACCTGACGTATTCAATCAAATTCTCAGCATGGTAGACGCAAAAGATATGAATTCTACAAGGAGAACGATTTATTACATTGTATAACCTTATGGTAAATTTAAAATTAAGATTTGTAAATTTTTTTTATTTTATTAACTTTAGGTTTATTTTATTCCGGGCAAGTTAATATGGAATGGAAGATGATTACAAAAGTTGTAACCATCAGAATATAAGCTAAGAAACAATAAAACCCTCAAACTTAACTTCGAAACCATCTCCGGTGGGGGCGGCGCACATCATCCCGACCTGTAAATCCTCTGTTGTGGTCAGATAACCCTGTCGAATCATCGTGAAATTTTCGCCATCAACTGAAAAATAGACTTCGATTGCTTCTTTGATGCGTTCGACCCGTATCCAGATAGACACCGGATTATCGGGCAGGGGTAAGACAGACCAATCTGAAAAATCGCGGGTGATGACTGCGCTTGCCTGTTGCACACCTTCCAGATATTCGATGCCACATTTCATCCAGACCGTTTCACTCTCGCGCACCATTAAACCCGCCTGATCGTAAAGTGCGGCATAATCTCCGGTAATTTTGACTGTCGCGGTGAAATCTCCTGAGACCGTTTCATAGTAAAAAGGCGCATCGTCTTTAATGAAGCCATGACGTGTAACACGCCAGTAATCAGTTTTGCCATCACATTGTACTGTGAGTTTATTGTCGTCGTGTTGCCATTGTTGCGGTTCGTTGTACCATTGCATGATTTTATCTTTCTTATAGGTCAGGATAATGGAATTATATTATCAGGCACGGTGTCAGCATTCGATAGCTAAACGCCTATCCTACGAAAAGCTGCCTCTGAGAAAGATACCGTTACAATAATCAAAACTATGATTTATAGGGACATTATGCGACGTATCTTAATCATACTTATTCTGGTTCTTATTTCGATTCCGCTTACCATTCAACTTGTCACGGGTGTGCCACCTGTCCAATCTCAGACAATCAATCCTGACAATATAACCGATTTGCAATTTGTGGAACGTTACGGGCAGGGTAGTCTGAACAACACGCTGGATTTTTCCCCTGTGGACGATCGTATTGTCGTTGGCGGTACACGCGGGATTTATCTCTATGACAACATTGATGCTGAACCGGAATTTATCGAGTTATTTCGTGAAGATGGCGTAGCGATGAATGTGACATCCGTATTGTGGTCGCCGGATGCTGAGATGATTTTTGCGGGGACGGATGACGAGTACCTCATCGGACTATTTGAAGATAGTGTGCTGGTCGATCATGAAGAAATTATCGCCTATAACTTGAGTGAAAGACGCATTGTCTATCGGCTTGCGGGGAACGCTGTGCATGACTTTAGCAGTGATGGGTCAATGCTGGTGTATCAAATGGAAATCGGGTTCGATGTCGCTGATATTCGTACAGGCGAGGTCGTGCATGAAGTCCGGGGGGAACAAAATCAAAAGGGCATGTTGTTTCCTGCTACTTCCCGTTACAACAGGTGGGTTCTGACCGATGCTCAATTTACCCCGGATGATAGCGGCTTGTATGTTGATTTTGATGTATCGCGGGCAGATTTATATGACGAATATTCCGGTGTTCTTGATCTGGATGACGTATCCAGACCACGCAGTTTACGCGCAACATATGATTATCTGGATGATGTAGACGCGCAGTCTTACAGTTTTACATTTGATGGCAATGCTTTCGCGCTAAGCGGGCAGGGAATTGTAACGCAGAATGGCACACAGCAGATTCTCCCGGATGGTCAAACATTTCAACATGCTTTCTACATCGGGTTTTCAACTACTATGACCCCGGATCGCCGCGTGATTGCTGCGCCTTACGGGTATTCAGTCGATAGTCCGGTTGAAAATTTTGCCCGTTACTTTGATGTCGCCATATGGGATATTGAAACTAAAACGCTGCGGGGCATTATCGAACAACCGGAGGCGTGGTGGGAAAATGCTTACAGGCAAGATGCTCCTTTGCGGCTTTCGCGGGATGCCCGTTATCTTGCTATCGGTACAACGATCTATGATGTGAATAGTGGCGACATTGTCCGCAGATTATACGGTGATGAATACACGTTGCTGACAGGCTCGCAGAATCTACTATTGCACTATGCTCCTGATAATCACGTTCATGTTCTGGATAGTTCTTCAATGCAAGAAGTCAGTACATTATCTGTTCCGCGCAATTTTATGTTGCAGGTCGATCAACTGGAAAATGGAAATTTACGGGTGAGTCGCAATTTTGATGAGCGCAATCAGTATGCGATTTTACAAATTGCACCCGAAACAGGAGATATTCTTTCAGAAATTCAATTCGAGTTCATAGATTATATTCAACAGTCGAGTGGCGCACGTTATGTTTATTATGGGAATTCGCGGTATGTGATCACGTCCGGGCAAGTACGGCAATTGTGGGATTTATGGGAGGGTACGCCAATCGAATTACCTCAGAGTACCCGGATTATTGCCCCGTTTTTCACAGCGGATGGTGCTGCTTTTCTTGAAAATGAGAGTGATAACGAAGTCGGTTTATACTATCCTGCAAGTTCACGCTATGTCACTGTGCCTGTACCGGAAGATAACGGGGATGATCCCACAACGTACAGCTTTAGCGATGACGGTCGTATTATCGCGATGAATGTTGCTATCAATGATGATAATCGACAGATTATGGTTTGGGATGTACATCATGATCCACCGCAACTATTGCTGGAAGCAAGCACTGTCAGACGGTCTACAGGCATCGCAGTGTCTCAAGACGGGGTTTATGTTGCCTACATGTCAGGCGACCGGACTATAGAAGTTTTGCAAATTGACACAGGCGAGTTGATTAGCAGTAACACGGGATTATGGAATCCTGGTAGTACATTGGAATTTGTTGGAATGGAGTTGCTGGTTGACCCGTATATGCAGGGACCCCGAATATGGGTCGTGCTGGACGCCATCAACGGGGAAAATATGGGAGTTTATAATCGTGGGGACTATCCACCGGAGGACTTTTTGCTGGATACAGGTGACATGCAATTCTATCTTCATAGCCGCACCCTGTTAGAAATTATGGCAAGTGATGGGCTAACCCTGCATGAAATTGATCTGGAACGTGGATTTTCATCGGTCATATTATCAGAAGATAGTCGCAGTCTGTGGATAGAATTCGATGATGGCACAGTAGAATTATGGTCGATTCCATGAAATTTACCATAATACACGCAAAAATCTTGTAAACGAAATTACAGAGTCATATAAATAAGCGTTTTCCAGGCGTTTGCTTCGTACCATGAGATTAGTTGTTCAGACAGATATAGAAGGACACAACTCATGTTTGCAAAGAAGCACTTAGCACTTATCATAACACTCTTTATCGCAGCAATGATGGTTACGCCAACTCTGGCACAACAACGTGATACCGATGGTGATGGTCTGCCTGATTCGGACGATAACTGTCCAACAGAAGCCGGTCCACGCGCCAATAGTGGCTGTCCCTATGTGATTGTTTTACCACCAACGAATCCTGATACCGATGGCGATGGTTTGCCGGATAGTGATGATAATTGTCCGACAGTCGCGGGTCCCCGTGAAAATGGTGGTTGTCCACAAACAGCGCCACCGAATAATCCACCACCGACGAATCCTGACCCGAATAATCCACCGTCGTCAAATCCTGACCCGAACAATCCTCCACCGTCTAATCCAGATCGTGACGGAGATGGTGTTCCTGATAGTGATGACCGTTGCCCGGATGACGCTGGCACAGTTGATAATGGTGGTTGCCCTGAACCTGTTACCCCGCCGTTTACACCGCCACTATTGTCGAATGATGCTTGCTTTGTCACCACATCAGGCGATTTCCAGGCACGGGTGCGTGTTTTACCGGGATTGGAAGAAGAACACATTGGCGATTTGCTCCCCGGCGTGATTTATCCGGCACAGGGTATTGTGAATACATCTGATGGGGCATGGATTAAGCTCGATGGTGAATTCCAGCATCTCAATTATGAAATGTGGGGCGGAACAGATGGTTATGTCTCCGATAGTGTTGTCAATCATTCCGATTGCCCGACTATTGATGAACCGATTTCCACTGTGGATGATTTTCAAGCACCACAACTGCAACTTTGCCATCTGACTGTGGGTTACGATTCGACAACATGGAGCGAAGCCCCGGAAGTACCTGATTACGTCTATGCGTCATTCTGGTTTGCTGCCGCACCCGGTGAAGATATTCCAGCAGGCACAGCAGCATGGGGTGTCATCTATGTTGCGCCTTACATCACTCTGGAAGATTCAAACAATGTTGTTGCAGCGGCAACTGACCCGGCGATTATGCAAGCAGCACTCGACTCTGATTATGCTGGCGCGTTCAACTGGCCTACTGAAAACGGCGCGATTGTCTCCGGTAGTCAGACACTGTATCGCTTAACAGGCGCAGCAGGTGGTAACTGTGGTGAGATTATTGGCGACGACTTCAACCCGCCGATTACCTCCCGTCCGACTCAGGAAGATATGGATACTATCAATGTGCCGATTGACCAGTATGCCTGTACCATGACAACACCGTTTAACTGGATTTTCGCCTTCAACGCTGCTCCCGGCGCAGACGTTCCCGTTGGCACATCCCCGCTCTCGATTATCAGTGGTGATGTAGAGAATTTCGGTGATGTCAGCGAGTGGAAGACTGAATTACGCACATTAGGTGATGAAATTGTCGAATACATGACCTATGGTGAAATCGGCGACACTGAATACCGTTCATTCCCGCGTACCGGTGGCACATGCGGCGCAATTGGCAATGTTGGTCGCCCGTTCCGCACAGTTGTATTCGACCCGATTACCCGTGATGGTACGGTTGATGCACAGGATTTCGCTATCTGGCGAGAAAATTACGGTGCAACAGATGATGACGATAGCTGGATTCTCATTCTCGCGGAATTTGATGATAGCAGCGATGAACCTGAAGTTGTAGAAATTTGCTACTATGTCGAACTCTACGAAGTCGGTGTCTGGAATGAAGTTTGTGTCGAAATCGAAGTGCCCGAAGGCTGTGAACTGGTGGCAAGCGAAGCAGGTGTTTATCATCTTGATTGTGATGACCCGGTTGTGGCTGGCTTTAACGCAGCAGATGCTTTCGCAACAGAAGCACCTGATGATGGCACAGCAATCGGCGTTCAAATGCAACTGATTTTCGTACTCGGTGGCACAGGTAGAGATTGCAATAATAACGGCATTGATGATCTCGATGAATTCTGGCCTCCTGATTGCCTCGAACTGACGATTGGTGATGGTGGTAATGCTGCCAGCGACGATGATAACGAAATTACCGATGCTGATTTAGATTGGTTCTGGCAACAATGTCCCGATGGCTGGGTTTACGATGAGGAAACAGGTCTGGAATGTGAACCACTTGTCATAGACGATGACTAAGACTATATCAACGGGAGTATCTCATATCGGGGTACTCTCTTTTTTGTGGCGTCTATGATTGCGGGAGCGAAATGGTAAAAATACTCCCGCCGTCCTCTACCGGGCTTACTGTGATGTTTCCCCGATGTAAGTTCACAATAGATTTTGCAATTGTCAAACCAAGTCCCATCCCTTTATCTGCCGGACGATGTTTTTCAGCACGGTAGAAATGCTCGAAGATGCGGGGCAGGTCATCCTCTGAAATACCGATTCCACTATCCTGAATGTGAATGTGAACCGTTCTAGCACCTGTTTCGAGCGAGACGGTAATCTGTCCCTGTGACGGGGTGAAGTTAATCGCGTTTTCCAGTAATTTTTTGAGGGCAGTGTTCAAATATCCGACATTGATGGCAACAGAGATATTGTCATCAGGCAGATTCACTGCACATGTGATATTTTTGCTTTCAAACTCCGGTAGATATTTTTCGACAGTTGCCTCAACGAACGGAGTCAGACTAATTGCTTGAGTTGGAAAGTCCTGAAATCGCAGATTATCTAACCTGTTCAGTGTGATGATGTCTTGAATCATATCCTGCAAACGTGTGATCTGTATGTTAATTTGCGTCAGTCTATTTTGACGTTCAGCTTCATCTGTCGTTTTTTCCAGTAGATATAGTTTTGTTTTGATAGAGGTTAATGGGGTCATCAGGTCATGGGTTGCGTGGCTGACGACCTGTGTGAGTATCCGGTTGCGTTCCTGTGCGACCTGTAACTGGATGCGTTGCTCTTCTGCTAATTTACGGTCGGCAATATCCCGGCTGATTGAGATTGTCTCATATATTTGATCATTTTCATCTTTCACGGGGATGAGGTTAACCTCGACGATGCTTTCCTTCCCTTGAGGATTTATGATTCTCCTTTCATATATCGGAATTGATTTCCCTGCGAGTACTTGCTTATTTTTCCCGGCAGCATCCTGTCCTTCGACATCTGTCAGAAAGTTACGGAGATGTTTGCCAATTACGTCTTCTGATTTGAATCCGGTGAGATCCTCAACACGGGGATTTATATTCTTGATGTACTGATCTAAATCAAAAATTGTCACCAGGTCTTTTGATTGGTTGAAAAGCGCACGGAAACGAGTGTCGTTTATTCTGAGGGATGCGAGGCGTGTTTCTAAGACCTGATTACGTTCGCGAAGTTGTGCGAGTTCGTCTATGAGTTCCTGTTTACTTTTTTGCTCATCATTCATACCTGTAATCCTATCAACAGCGTCAACAAACCCATAACAATACATATTCATCAGCAGGTGTTTATGATTTGAGTTTAGTGTAGATAGGATATTCTGTCGAGGTGTCGGGAGAGATAGGGAACGCAAAATCACGTTTCCCATACCTGTCAAGTTAAGGGTTTTCACCACAAAGGCAGGAAGAACACAAAGAAATTTAACGCAGAGAGGCAAAGGCGCAGAGACGCAAAGAAAAATTTCAAAAGAGTATCTGCCAGAAACCTGCATAAATAAAGGGTTTCAATGCTTCTTTAGTAAAACGGTGGAGATATATCTCCACCCTACGAAGACTCCCGTAAAATAAGAGATTGTGTAGGGATGGGATACATCCCATCCGCCTTTTTTAGCGTCTATATTTGCTTAAGTTTACAGCAATGGGAACGCACAATCACGTTCCCATAAGTGGTGTTTTATTGTGGCAGTGTGACGGTTGCGGCATAAACCTGTGTACTTGAGCCGATATTACCTTCGAAGAAGAGCATTGTGTTGCCATCCTCATCAATCAGCAGAGAAACATAGCCAATCGAATTGATGCCCTCTAAATCTGTGGCGGAAATGGTGAAAATATTCTCAGCGCGTTCCCATGTAATGCCATCTTCACTGAAAGCGAAACCGATGCTGGCGCGTTGACTCTTGTACGCCATAATCCAGCGTTCGCCATCAAAAACAACTTCATTGACAACGAAATTCACACCTTCACCGAGTTCCGTATCCATCACAAAAACGGGTTCGGCGTCTTTTTCCCATGTGATGCCATCTTCGCTGGTTGCACGTCCGATGCTTTCGATACCCTGTGCATTTTCACCGGAATAGTACATCACGAAGCCATCGTCTACCTGTGTCACACTGGCAAATGTCACACTGCGCTCATCAAACGCGCCTTCGTCACCACTGACTAAAACAGGTTCTTCGTCAAACGTCCATTCGCCAAGCGGATCAGATGCGGTTGCGCGTCCGATAGTACCCTGAACACGGGGCCATGATGCCGAATTGAAGTTGTAGTAATAAATGACCCATGTGCCATCTTCTAAAATGAGGACATCGGTTGCGGCAATTGCTACAGGACTGCCGGGAGCATCATCGCGCCGGAAAAGTGGGTCTTCGCTTGCCCATTCCCAGTTGACGCCATCATCGGAGGTACGATAGCCAATCCCTGTGTTGGTCGGGAAGCCAGCATAGCCATTCACGAAGAGATGATATTGTCCATCATGATAGATGACCGCGCCGGGTTCATTATAGGTACTGTTCCATGAACCATATTCGCCACGCGGTGAAATAGTCTCTTCACTAACGAGTTCCCAGGTAATTTCGTCTTCCTGAGCGAGGCTTAGAGGGACAAGTAAAACTAAAATGCAGAGTAAAAATAGCAGTTTCTTCATTATAAGATGAACCTTTCAGCAGATTGAATCGGTAATTGGAATTCGACCACGTTATTTCCGCCGTCTTCTGTTGCCAGTTCGTGATAGACTTCGCGGGTCGCGCCGATAATCTCAAAGCCGTGTTTTTCTATCCAGTGACCGAGTGCCAGATACGAGCGCATTCCTGTTCCGGCGGGTCCGATATGTAACAGGGTTGCCATCTGCTTGACCGCAGGGAGTTCACGGGGCATGAGAGCCAGACTATCATTGAGAACCAGCGCATTTTCCGCAAGTTGTTTATCAGCAGGAAATGCAAAACCGGGTTCGAGGTCAAAATGTGTGTCAGGGAAGGTTTCACTATGTTCGAGAATGGTGAGTACGCCGGGCAATTTCATGTTGTGTTCACGAATGGTGGTCATCAGATTGCCAAGCATTTTTCCGAAGTCACTCACCGGAAGTTTCCGATTACGTACCGAAAGATAGTGCTGTGCTTCAACTGGCTTGATGATGACATCCTCTATCGACGGCATTGTTTCATCGTCCAATTGTTGCAAGCGATATTCGATACTGCGGAGACGTAAGAGTTCTTCTTCGATGCTCTGATAGACCTGCGATTTTTTGAGTTTCAACATGCCCTTGAGTTCATCCCGCGAGATTTCTTCATCGACATAGCGCTTGATTTCTTGCAGCGTTAAGCCGAGGTCTTTGAGCGCTAAAATTTTATTGAGCGTCATGATTTGCTCTGTTTTGTAATAGCGATACCCCGAATCCGCGTCGATGTGTGCCGGGCTGAACAATCCGAGTTCCTCATAATAATGAAGAAGCCGCACCGATACCCCTGCAATTCGCGAAAAATTTCCAATCTTGAGCATAGTTTTTCCTCCTGACAACGTTCAGTCTACAGTCTCACGCGACGTAAGAGTCAAGGGAATAATGCCCGATTCCTGTTGACTGTCAATGAAGTTTTAATCAATCCAACGAATTTCTGCGTTATTGGCTATTGTGCGTCATAATAAACTATCAACGATTAACACAGGAGTACACATTATGGCACGGGCGGAACGGTCTTCACCGATTAATATGTTTGGCGGCGGATTTGCTGAGGAATACCGGGGCATCATCACGATTTTAGGCGGACTGGGATTGGTCGCGCTGGGTATCTGGTTAGGGTCACTATTTTTTAGCGATGGCTACAATACCAATGTTTATACCGAATTTTTGAGCGTGGCAGCCACATCACTGGTACTCGATCAGTTGAACAGACGCCGTGATCGGGCAGAACTCAAACAACGTCTATTGAATGAATTGCGCTCATCAGCAGTAGGGCAGGGAACAGCAGCGCTCGACTGGTTGCGGCGCGAAAATTGGATTAAAGACGATACGCTGGAAGATGTCGATTTGTATCGGGTGAACTGGGAGAATGCTTATATTGGTGATCTGAATATGGAAGAGGCAACGCTCATCGGGGCACGCTTTGCCAATGTGACCAATGTGATTACCGATGATGATGGCGAGACGGAATCCAAACCTGTGAATTTCAAACATGCGAATTTACGTTTTTCACATCTCGAACGCGCTCAATTATGGTCGGTCGATATGGAAGGGGCGGCACTGGTCAATGCGGACTTGCATGATGCGGATATGGTGTCATCGAACCTGGAACGGGTTAATGCGCGTGAGGCAAACTTCTCCGGCGCGAGGCTCTTACGTACCAATCTCCGAAAAGCCTATCTCCGGCTGGTCAATTTACAGTGTTCCGATTTGCGCTATGCTTCTCTCATCGGGACTGATTTACGTCAGGCAAATTTAGCGGGTGCGGATTTACGCTATGCCACGCTTGATGATGTTATCTGGCAGGGTGAGGATTATAAAGGAAACACGGTCACGGCGACGCTTCCCGATGGTGAAAAATGGTCGGTCTATACAGATATGGAAAAATATACCAATCGTAATCATGCTGATTTTGCAATCACACTACAGCGCATCAACCGCATTCGATCGGGACTCAGCTATCCAACGATAGAGTAATATTTTTTATCAGGCAACAGGATCATTCGCGAGAGATAAACCTGACTCATAATCTATGACAGACAGCAAATTGGTTATGAGTCATATTTGTTATTTGTGCTGATATTTGCTAAAACTGTGGCAAGTATACTGTTATTTTCTGAATCGATATTCACATGAATCGACAGAATTTATTGCGCGGACTTGCGCTTGCATCTATTGCCTCCAATTTCTTCAGTGCTGGCATTATGAGTTTGTTCATTGATGCTCCTAACACGAGAATGGTAACTATCATAACGGGGCTATCCAGTGCAGGCTTATTCATGCTGGCAAGTAGTCGTCATTACAAACTGGCAATGCATCTGTTTACTGCGGGTGCTTTTATTTCGATGGGAGGATTGATGCTGGCTACTCCCGAAATCGAGATCATTTATGTTGCCCTCGTTCCCATTTTTCTGGTTAATCTTTTTTATGATACCCGGACGGCACTTTTTCTCAGTGTTCTGGGGTTAGTACTCACAAATGTATATGCACTAACGTACATTGCCTCACAAAATCCCTATGAGATAGAGTTATTGGTTGCCTATAATTTGCTGATGGTATCCCTGACAGTATTTGTATTAATTTCTACCTATCAACGGGTACAAAGTGAAGGGGAAGTCGCAACCCGGACACAGCAATTGAAAGAGAGCGAAGCGCGTTTTAGAGGCATTGTGAATCAGTCGCCTAATTTTATCGCTATTTATGATGTCACAACACAGGCTTTGCAATCATGGAATCGTGAGGTTTATCTCGGTTATGTGATACGGGATTTTGTGAGTATCAGACATTGGAGTAATACAGTACATTCTGACTCGACGGAGATTATCCCCGATATTGCGGTAGTTATCACGGGTGCAGAGGATGTTACCCGTCATTATGAAATTAAAGTCTGGACAAAAGAAAAGGCTATTCGCTGGGTTAGTCTTCAGATTTCAACATTACAGTCGGACGGGGCAGGGACTGTTTCACTTCGGCTTATCACTGTCAATGATATTACTGCCAGCAAAGAAATCGAACATCGCAAATTACATGATAGCCTTGAAGAGCATAAAGAGACCATGCTAACCGGTATCATTCGCAGTTTTTCCCATGAATTCCGTACACCGCTTTCGATTATCGAAACCAATCTCTATCTGATGCGCCGGAAAGTTGCCAATAAACTCATCGACGAAAATCTGGAAACCATTCGCGGACAGGTCAGGCAAATTACAGTCTTAACCGAACAATTAAATATGCTGATTCGTCTCAAAAACAAACCGGATTTATCGTTAATGCGAATAGACATCAATCAGATGATGCAACACTATGTGGACAGACAGCGAAAGGCAATTGAGCGCAAGCAACTCATTCTCGACAATAAGATAGGCAAAACGATAGTCTATTCATTGATTGATGTTAAGTTCATGACGATTTTGCTGGATAACGTGGTGGATAATGCCATCAAGTTCACCGATGAAGGCGGCACAATCACTTTTGAGACCGCGATTCAGGATAAAAATGCAAAAATCTCAATCCGGGATACAGGAATCGGCATTGATGACGCTATTTTAGAACGGGTTTATGATTTATTTACCCGTGCCGATAAAGCGCATACCAGCACCGGATTGGGTATCGGGCTTTCAATTGTCAAGACAGTGGCAGATAGTCATGGTTTTCAGCTGGCTATTTCGAGCGAAGATAATTGTTGCACGACAGTTGAACTCATCATCCCTATTCTACGGGAAAAACAGAATAAGAGATAAACTGACAATTAAATAATGGTAGGCATCAGCGTATGCGTCCGCTCTAAAATCGGTGGGATACGCTGATCCCGCCCTACAGTGCCGGGTAATATCTTGATAGACACTGCACCTGATTTTAAATTGCTATAAGAGGGCAATCAGAGGCATAGCGTAGTGGACACAAAACCGGATTTTCTTAGAATTATCTTTAATTGATAAGATAGGAGAAAATATCATGCGTCGTTTTGCTATTGCTCTTGTGGTTTTTGTGTTTTCGATGATGTTTGTTCAAGCTCAGGATGAGAATGCAGCGATGATCGAAGCGCTGATGGAAGCCACCGAACCCTTAGAATTTCAGCATTTTCCGTCGCCCGATGAGGCATGGATTGCTACGGTGACGATTTATCCCTGTACCGAGATCGACGGTTGGGAAGTTTCCTATGAAGTGCTGGAATTGATCGACACGGATACCGATGAGACAGTTGTCATTGCTGAACAATTTATCAGTTGCGGTGGATTGGGTGCGTATGGCTTGCTGATAATTCGCTGGACAGACAATTTCCTGTATTACACCGATAGCCGCACAGGTCAACCGGATGGATTATCTGCGGGGTGGGCGCCGATTATTTATCTCTATGATCTCGAAGCGGGTGAGGTTCTGCGATTGGGGAGCGGACAATTTTCGCCGGATCAGGAGTGGTTGGTTGTGTGGTCAGAAACTGTGATTGTTTTGCCCGTTGATACCGCAGCAGGAATCGAGTTTGGTATGCCGATTGAAACCCCGAATATCATTCAGGTGATTATGTTGCCGGATAGTAGCGGGATGCTGGTGGTTACGGCAGATGATTTGATGTCAGTCAGTCAAACAAGCGTGATTCATATTGAATTTGAAACCAACAAAGAGACGGTCATTTTAACAACAGGGGAGTAAATGCCTGACCTGAAATTTGTAACATTCGGCGCGAAACATTTCGATCTCTACAGGAAATGGTCATTTCATAAAGCCATTCATCCCTGGATTGGTGATCCGATTCAAGAATGGTTCGATTATGTTATGACCACGCCGACCTGCTTCACATGGATGATTTATGAGGGCGATACTCCTGTCGCCCATCTGGAAGTTGCCATGCTTGAAGATGACCACAGTCACGCGCAAGTTGTGATTATAATCACGCCGGAAAAGCATCGCAAAGGTTACGGACGACGTATACTAAAACTGATGCTCTCACGGCAAGAACTTGCTACGGTCAAATGCTTTTATGCCTTTATCCACAGGAATAATGTTGCAAGTATCGGTCTGGTGACTGCGATGGGCTATCAAGTGACATCGCCCCAACCGAACGAAGAGGGCTATCTTCGATATGAACTAAAACGGTAAAAGGAAAGCCCTTTGAAAATCAAATATTTCATCTATGTGATTGGTGTGTTGCAACTCATTTTCCTGACATTGCTAACAATCGACGTGACAACCAATGAGGACGCAATCGGACGTGCAATTGTCGGTATGGTGTGGGGATTGGTCGTGCTATGGGTGTTTATCGGGGGCATGATTCAATTGCGTGTGCGCGAGTCATTCCGTGAGTGGATACTGTCGATTGCGATAGGCTGGCGTATCAAGTTTGTGCTGATTGCGATTGTTGCCGCACTCATCGAAGAAGCCATTACTGTCCTGATGACCAATTTAGCGCCTGTGTTTGGCGTCGAAATCGGTGAAGCCTATATCACCGCCTCGGCAAATTATCTTGATGTGGTCTTATTTCACAGTGTGGTTGTCTTTGTTCCAATGTTTATCGCATGGGCATGGTTACTCGGGCGCTATGATTTCAACCGTTATCAGGTTTTTTTGCTATTCGGATTAACAGGTATGGCAGGGGAAATCATCAGTTTTGGTGGTGCGGGTATCCTCAATATGGGTCTCTGGGTTTATGTTTATGGATTAATGGTCTATCTGGCTGTGTATACTTTGCCGGAACGTGATAACCTTAAACCTGTGCGATGGTATCATTTTCCACTGGCAATCATTGTCCCGATTCTGGCGGCAATTCCGATTGCGATTGTGATTATGTTCGTGCATCCTGTAAGCATCCATTTTGCAGAAATAGGATAATTTTTCATGCGGAGATTCTTGCTACTCTTCATTATAGTGATTGTTGTATTGTATTTCGGGTTAAGCTGGTATTTTGCCTCGCAGATAATCGTATTTAATGCACCGGAAGAACGCACGGCGGAATGGATTGAGCGTTATGCTCCCGATTGGGACGTGCCTTTAACTGCAACAGTCGAAATTCAGAGCGGTGAAAATTTGCTGGTTGCCGATGTTTATGATAATCCGGCTGAGGGTGACTGCGGGGTCATTATCGTGCATGGTCTCGGTGGTGAGCGTAGTCTGGTGCGGCAATATGGCTCACTGTTTTATGATTTGGGCTGCGATGTGATGTCCTATGATTTTGCTCCCTGGCATAATGATGTTTTCCTGACCTATGGTTACAACGAAAAAGACGATTTGCTGAACGTGGTCAACTGGTTCGCTTTTTACACAGATTTGCCAACTGAGAATATCGGTATCTGGTCGGAAAGTTACGGCGCAGTCACCACGCTCCTGATGTTGCCTGAATTTTCTGATTTAGCCTGGGTGATTGCCGATTCACCGTATGCCAGTATGTCGCGGATTATCAACCATCAAGCACAGTCACAATTCGGGAGTGCAATCAGCGTGATGATTCCGGGTGCGTTTTTCGTAGCAGAACAACGGGCGAATTTCTCGATTGCGGATGTTTCAGCAGTCGATGCTGTTTCACAGGTCGATGTGCCACTGTTGATTATTCATTCGGAAGCCGATGACTATACCCCTTATGAAAATAGTCAGGAAATTTATGACGCTGCTAATTTCGACACAACATGGCTGGTTTTGACTGATTGGGGCTCGGGTCACACGCAATCCTACGTTGATAATAAACCCGCTTACACAGAGATTGTGTACTCATTCTTAGCTGAATTCGCGCCGGACTTTGGCAATCAAGAGGAGATAAACAATGAAAATTGATCGACTAAATCCCGATGGGCTGGTCAAAATGCCGATTTACACGCAAGCTGTGCGTGTGACAGATGCTTCACTGATTTATGCGGCGGGGCAGGTCGCATGGGATGAAAATGGCAATGTCATCGGAGTCGGTGATTTAGGCATTCAGACCCGTCAGGCAGCACAGAACATCACCAAAATTCTGGAGTCTGTGGATGCCGATTGGAGCAATGTGATTAAGATGACGCTCTTTGTCGCTCAATATAATGCGGAGCGAGACCGACCTGTTCTCATTGCGGCGATGCAAGATTTCCTCGATATGGATCATTTGCCAGCCAATACACTCATCGGGGTGCAATCACTGGCGCGGGAAGAATTACTCATCGAAATCGAAGTGGTAATTGCTGTTCCGGCATAGCTGTATGCGAGTTGAAATTGTTATGCACGCCTCAAATTCATACGCGAAAATGAGGCGTGACACATTAAATTTTACTGACCGATGGTGAATTGGTCGAAGAGGGTTGCGCCCTGTTCGGGATAACGCAGGTCGATATAGTAGCTTGAGACTGTGCCTGTTTCTGTATCCAAAATGGTGAATGCTGAAATATCATTGCTGGAGATATATGGTACTTCCTGATCGCTATCCGTCAGTGGTGCGATTGATGGGAATACAGGTTCTAAGCCGTAAGGGTCTCCGAAACCCGGATAATTTGCGGGATTCCATGCGTCGGTAGGGGGAACAGTCCGGCGAACATTTTCCTGCCAGTTTGCCCCGTAAGTATTGCCGACATTGGAGCTATCCAGATAGTTGATACCACCGTCGCTGACAAATCGTTCCCAGATGTGAGTGTGCCCGAATTGAACGAGGTCAACATTGGCTTCTTCTAACATTGGTTCAAGATAGTTGATGAGGTAATTGTCATCCAGAGGATATTCATAGCGAATCATGGTGACATTGCCGTTGTCATCGGTTTCGACAACCTGACGCGGTTCGGTGAATGCTGGCACAGCGCGTCCACCCAGTGAATGTACCGGATGATGCAATTGAACGATTTTGAAACGGGCATTCTGGAAGGCTTCGCTATTCAGTTCATTGAGCAGCCAGTCATATTGTGCATTACCCGGTTCGATTGTGCCGAAAAGTACCTGACCGTAATTCCATGCGTCGGGATTGCTTAAATTTTCGTCAAGCTCCTGATAGCGGGATGCACCGCTTGCAATGCGTGTCGAGAACAGTGAAATGTAGTAGACATCCCCGAATTGAATCGAGTAGTAGCGTTCGCCTTCCGGTCCCTCTGGCAGCGTGAACATTTCTTCGTAAGTGATGGTATTCCATGAATTATCAGTAATCCATTGCTCACGGATAGCGGGGTCGCCTGTTGGGTTGATGGTATCGGCGTACAGTTCATAGCGTGCTTCGGCTACTGAACGGGGTTGTGGATTGTTGAATTGCCAGCCAAGATCGTTTGACGGGTTATAGCGTCCCATCACTTCATGGTTGCCGATGGTCGGGAAAAGCGGGGCATTCTGTATAATTGGTGCGCCGTTCCATGTGCTTGAGACTTCGACAGTCGAATTGCCTGATACGTAGCTGCGGGAAATTGTGCGGCTTGCGTTTCCCTGTAATGCCGGGAAGAATGCACCACCGTTACCATAATCGAACCATTCCGAGGCACGGTCAGGTACATTTTGTAAATCGCCAGCGAAGAAAACCGCATCCACCTGTCCGACTGTTTCCATCATAATCTGTAAATTTGCTGGGGTCATTGGCATCAACTGGTGGTCACTGGTCAATAAAATTTTAAGTGCCTGTCCCTGTGCGGGCAATGGTGACAGAGAAAATGTTTCACTTACGATTTCAATACCGTCATCGTCGATGCTGCTGACAAAATAGGGTACGCGCTCGCCCTGTGTCAGACCGTCTGCATAGGCTTCATGACGCCAGACATCACGCGGAGTATAACTCTCAAAATCGAGTTCGGGATGCCATGAATCAGGGTCTTCTGCGAGACGGCTCATTTTCATGGTGCTGGCTTCGACTGTCATATCAAGATTTTCACCGTAAGTCAGGCTGTGATTCGAGCCTTCGAATTCAGTGAACCAGACAACGTGAACGCCATCTTCTGTCGGGAGTTGTAAGAAAGGGTCTGTTAATAATGAAGCGGTCATTTCGGCGGAATCCTGTGCGGAAACCAATGGGATGAGTAGCAATAGACTGGCTATTACCACGTACAAGGAACGTGATTTTAACATAGTTGACCTCCTGATGTATGTCCACATTAAGTGTAGAACTGGAGGGTTATGGTGTAGTTAATCAGCTTCAGTAATTGCGTTATTTCCGGTTTAAAATCTGTAAGGCTGGATTAACGTTCTGTGATGTGAAGAGCAGACGCCTCAAATTCATACGCGAAAATGAGGCGTGAGGGCTATTTAAGCTGTTTCTAGCACTTTGACTTCACCGTAAATACGTTTGAAGTGTCGATCTGATTCTAATTTTGCCTCTAAAGCTGTGCGTCCATGCAGCATCCGCAGGTTATCGAATATAAAGAGTGATCCGGCTGTGGCTGGAACGTAAATGATATTGTCGTTGATTGCCTCAAACAGGCGTGTCACAGGCGGGGGCGGGTTTTCCAGCAAATCATAGCGGAATCGAATCAGATAGTTGCCATCCCGTTTACTCAAAATTGGCGCGTCGAAAAATTCATTGTTAATGTGATCGGGTGATGCAAATGAAATAATCTCATTCTCTAAGAATGCTACATCGTCCTCCGACATGTCCTTGATAATCTTCCAGGCATCGGCAAGCAGGGGTTTTCCACCCCCCGCAG
>ENA-OWNT01000749-OWNT01000749.1-seawater-metagenome-genome-assembly--contig:-NODE-749-length-59075-cov-5.903065_pt1 | contig 59075 bp, 52 predicted proteins | sample MGYA00238136_ERZ651165 | MGnify/ENA primary metagenome ERZ651165 (study PRJEB26861, sample SAMN08777766) | seawater metagenome | isolation source: coastal seawater | place: USA: Florida | collected... | reverse complement strand
ACAGAGAAGTTAAGCCCGCCATGGCCGATGGTACTGCTAAGGCGGGAGAGTAGGTAGCTGCCATATTTATTTAAAAGCCTCAACACATCGTGTTGAGGCTTTTTTGCGTTTAGAAAAATGTATAAATACAGGAGTCAATTAAACAGGTCATTGTTTAGAGGGTCTATGCTATTTATATACTTAAAAACTAGATTATATCGAAATGTAAAACAAAATCAGGATTGGTAATAATGTCTGTGCCTGTAGGGCCTACATAGATGTCAAATGAATTATTCCCGGCATTTTCAACACCAATCACATCTGCTGAGCCTGATGTAATAATATCAACCTGTTCATTTGAAATGTCAGGAAATAGCCCGTCAAGTATATTTAACCCGTCCATGTCTTCAAGCTCCTCGTAAGTTATTCCAAGTGCTGCGGCAATAGCCTCAAGAACTGCTTTTTTTTGCAGTGTCAGTCCCGCCATTGTAGTTGCCTATTTTAACATAAATATTTGCGGGTTGAAGTACTTCTTCAATTACACCCATTACTTCAGCTGTAGTGTTATCCGCATCTATCACTACATTAAGATTTAGACCTGCGCCCCTAGATAGTACTGTAGTGTTGATTGTATTTGTATGGTTGATCTTTGAAGACTGTTTTTGACAAGAGGCTGATAAAATGAATAATAAGAATAAAGGTATGATTGTCTTTTTCACGTTAAATAGTTTTAGTGAGTGATATATATTATGGAAGTTACAAAATATGTGAGTTTAACTCTGTCTTTTATTTGCTTTAGTTGAATCTCGATGTATTTACTGAAAGAAATTTCTTTACTTAAGTTGAAAGCTGATAGAGTAAACGTCTTTCTTACTATACATCTTAAGTATATACAATCCGGGTGGTAATTCTTGTATAGATATAGGTACACTATTATCAATAATCTGTATTTTACTTTTGTAAGCAACTTGCCCGCTAGTATTAACAACTTCATAATTGAAATAGCCTTTCAAGTCATTTCCGGAAATTTGAAAAATGCCATTGTTTGGATTAGGGTAAAGTGTGTACCTGGGAATTGTTTCTGATCTTTCAATGGTTAGAGGATATGCACCGACTTTTGCAATATAACCTGGCTGATATAAACCTTGACTTGAAGAATATAAAGTATCATTACCGAAGATGTTATGTTTGTTGTCGTATGTTCCCGTGATAAATATCCCACCATTTTTATCTCTGCTAATACCTTGAACAGAAACAGGCCAGGGGGCTGGGGGGATTGTTTCATTGCTCCAGACAAGATCTCCATCTTTTGAAAACTTAGCTAAAGAGGTGTTCCCATATAAAATGACTAGGTATATATCATTGTTGTTGTCTGTGATGACACGAAAAGCATTTTGGTGCTTTGTACTGGGATACTGCTTCGCCCATATCACGTTGCCATATTCGTCATACTTTACAAGCAATGCTACATTGCTTGTAGGTTTAATAGTATCATTCCCGAGTACTGTTGTATCTGAAACAGTGCCACACATATACAAATAACCATCGTCAGAAAAAGTTATGTCCAATCCGGTGCCATTGCCGCCCCGTTTAGGTGTTTTTAGATACTGTATATTTCCTGAACTGTCATATTTTGCAAAGTAGATACTGCCTTGGGGGGTATGACTTGTATACATTCCATGACCAAAGTATGCAGTATCAGTGAAATAGCCTGAAGTGTATATATTGTTGTCTTTATCAGTGGTTATACCATATGTTCTGTCGTTTTTATTGCCTCCTTCACGCTTTGCCCATACAATATCGCCATCAGAACTATATTTTATGAGATAAATATCCTCACTATTATCGCCAATAAAATGATCTTGCCCTAGAGTGATAGTGTCACCATCCCCAATAGTAATAGATGCAGACATTAAGATGTTCCCCGAGTTATCAGCAGCAATGTTGTTTTGTATGTGATTGTAGTAGCCATCAGTAATTGCTTTGCACCAGATAACAGTTCCAGACTTATCGAGTTTTAAAAGAAAAATATTATCAGATCCGCTCCCATTCAACGTGTCATTACCAAAAATAGTTTGTGTGCTGAATTGCCCTGAAATGTAAATGTTCCCGTTGATATCCGTCGTTATTGCATAAACATATTCATCGTAAATTCCTCCATAGTGTTTAGTCCATATATGCTGTCCGGTACTTGTTGATTGTGTAATTAGTATGTCATTACCACCTGATCCAATAAATGTTTGTCCGTTGATGGATGCTGAATCCTGAAATATAGATACTGAGTGTATTTTATTGCCATACCCGGAACTGATTGCTACATCCCCTGCATTTCTCCCCCATAAATATTCAGGCGACTTTTGTGCTTTTGCATGAGTCAGAAAAATGAACAGAGTGCAATAGAGTAATAGTTTTTTCATAGCAGTGCATTAGTAGTTATATGTAAAGTATGATAATTGATTAATAACTGAAAGGGGACTTCTGCTTTTTGACATGTACATTACAGTACTATAAATAAATGGTTAGTATTATCGCTTCTAACATCTGTGTACAAAGACTTTTGCTTTTATAAGATGGGCAGATGCCTGGAATATCATAGGAAAGTAACAACTCATGAACCTTTACACGATAGTCAATAAGAATAAGTAAATTGGATATCAGAAGAAGGAAATTATGACACCACGCATAACTCTTGTACTGCAAACTCTGTTATTATGTTTTTCGATAAGCGTAAAAGGCCAGCATGAGTTGGACGCTATAGCAAATACTAAGCCGCCTGAATGTGATGAAATAGCTTATGCCAGTTCTGTGTATTTCATACAATTGGTGGAAAAGAACAAACTTGATTCTGCAAAAGTAATACTGGATTATTGGGAAGGTAAGTGTGGTGCACGTGAGCCTGTTTTCAGGGCAAAGATAATCCTGGCTTTCGCTACTCGTAGGAATGTGGATTCAATTATTGATGATGAAACGCTGCATCAGCTTTACAATTACAGTCGAAGGGCAGAAATGATCAGAAGCAGGGACTTCTCCGGCTACGACTATGCTAAACCTTATTTTGGATTTGTGCCAATAGGACAGGAGTTTGATAGTTTCTCGATAAAGTTTTTTCAAAAGGCTATGAAAACAGAAAATAGGTACACGACTATTTACCTGTTAAGTGAGTTTTATGGTGATAATACAGACACGTTGTTTTCTAAAATAAAAAATGAAGAGTATAAGGGTACCAGGCTTTATGAAGAGTATGCGAAATTAGAAAAGGAGACGGCAGAAATAGTAAATGCAAACTATGCACTTTTAATGACTGCATGGATACCTACAGGTGATATATCAAAGTTGGGAATACATCCGCAAATTGGTTTCCAGATCGGAGGGAAATACAAAAAAGTTAATTTCGACCTTACACTGGCATTTAAATTCCTAAGGTCAAAAACAGGGTACTTTGCTACCAGGGCTCATTCAGATAAATCAGTAGTATACACGGATAAATTTTTTGGCGGGTATTTCGGGCTTGACCTGGGCTATGATATGTGGACTGTAAAAAATAGTGAGTTTCAGGTAATAGGAGGGATTGGGTACGACGGTTTCGACGCAATAGATGAAGACAAGAGTAATGACCTGAAGGCAGAGTCGGTATCCAGCTATAATTTTAATTTTGGTGTTGGCTACAGGTACTACATTAAAGGAGGAGCTTATATTGGTTTACAGGCAAAGTATAACCTTGTTGACTATACATTGAATAGGGTGATCAACTTTACAGGTAATCCTATAACCATATCGTTTATAATAGGCATAACTGATAAGGATACACATGATCCTATGCGACCATACAGGTATCATGGGCGGTGGTATTAAGTGATATCTACTTTCTTTTACGCCAATCCTTATAGCTTTTCTTTTTTGCTTTAGAACGCTCTCCTTCGTTATGCTGTTTCTGCGGCTTTTCTACTTTGGCGGCAGGTGTAGTTTTTACTTTACGCTTAACAGAGGACGGCTTTTCATCAACTGCCTGTGTTTTGCCGGATGATGCCACCAGTCGGTTCATCTCTTCAATTTCAGGTTGTGTAAGCAGTCGCCATTTACCAACTGGCAGTTTACCTAAATGTACATTCATAATGCGCACCCTGGTAAGTGACATGACCTTATAATCCAGGTGCTGGCACATACGGCGTATCTGCCTGTTCATCCCCTGTGTCAGGATGATACGAAAACGCTTATTGCCTTCTTTTTTTACAAAACATTTTCGGGTGACCTTGCCCAGTACGGGCACACCATTACTCATTTGCTGTATAAACTCAGGAGTGATGGCTTTGTTGACTGTTACTATATATTCCTTCTCGTGATAGTTGCCGGCACGTAGTATCTTATTCACTATGTCGCCATCGTTGGTAAGAAATATTAGCCCGTCAGAATCTTTGTCTAAACGGCCTATCGGGAATATCCGTTTGGGGTAGTTGATAAATGATATGATATTGGTGCGGTCTTTAAGATCGGTAGTAGAGGTGATGCCTACGGGTTTATTAAGCGCAATATATATGGTCGCACTTTTCTTTTTTGCTTTGATGGGTTCGCCGTCTACTTCAACGGTATCGTGAGGAGTAACACGCGTACCGGAAAAGGCAGGCTCATCATTTACCGTAACCCTGCCTTGTTCTATAAGTTTGTCTGCCTCCCTGCGAGAGCAGAAACCTGAAGAACTGATAAACTTATTCAAGCTTACCAGTTCTGTATTATCGTTGTCGTATTGTTGCATATATTTATTTAGGCTTGCGGAACAGGTAGCGGGTTATGAACAATCCACCCGAACTGCTTCCGTCAGATGTTTGTGCATGCGAACCTGTAACCACGTTTATCAGTTCCCAGCCGTCGTTGCTGTAACCGTTTATGCGTTCTACAATTGCCTGGTCGTTATTAGCTATGTTCTTAAAGTTAAGCCCTACAAGGCTGTAGAAGTTTTTAAGGTCTTTCTCAAGCAACTGTCCGTTGTTGTCTGTAGTCAGTATACGTGAGCGGCCCATACCACCCGGTATTACAGATTCAATAGTTGAAAACTGGAAATACTGGTAAGTAACCTCGCCTGCAGGAGACTGGCTGTTAGTAGTTAATGGCTTGAAGGAAAAAGCACCTAAAATTACAATGGCTGTAAATGCTGCAATGGATAATGTCTTGATCGTTTCTTTCATCTTCTTAAAAAAGTTTTAGCTTAAAAAATCAGTAATCTATGCCTTCGCGCTTCCATTTGGCATACTGCCGCGTTTTAGCATATTTTACTCTTACTTCCATTGAAGACAACCTGCACACCATATACCCCCAGTACCCATCCATGAATCCGAGACGGATTATATAATCTTTAACAAACTTCCACTTAGGGCCCAGCCATATTTTTAGGATACTGCAATCTTTTCCTTTGTTTACTTTTTGTCGTGCTGCTATATCACTATACTTTTCTATGCGTTTCAGGTGGTCGGATATAGAGTGGTATGTATAATGCAGCAGGTCGCCTTTCAGGAAACCAACTTTCGTTGCATTATCATCAGGCAACCACCTGTCGTGTGGGTTTTCACCTTTCCAGCTTCCTGTATTACGATTGTACAACCTTATTTTCCTGTCAGGATACCAGCCGCAATGTTTTATCCATTTGCCGCAATAGTTATTCAGCCTGTTGTAATGGTACGCTTCAAATTCAGGAGCTTCTTTTACCTTCAGAATGTTTTCAGCAAGTTCTGTACTCAATTCCTCATCAGCATCTATAGCAAGTATCCAGTCGTGTGCAGCTTGTTCTGAGGCAAAGTTCTTTTGCTCCAGGTGTCCTAAAAATGCTTGCATGATGATCTTCGCACCATATCTCTCAGCAATAGCAACTGTAGCATCTGTGGAAAGACTGTCTACCACAAGTATCTCATCAGCAACAGCCTTTACTGACTGAAGGCAACGTTCAATATTGCTTTCTTCATTTAGTGTTATGATGGTTACACTGAGTTTTATCATGCGCAATCATTAAAAAACCCGGAATGAACATCCGGGTTGTAAAAATACTATTTATGTATTGGACTATGATAATAGTTGTTGTCGTAAGAGGAACTCTAATTGGGAGTTGGTAACACCCAGTTTCTCGGTCAACTCTTTTTCGTCCTTACGTAGCTTATAAATATCGTATGCCCTTTGTATGGTCATATCCAGTTCTTCCTCGTTCCATGGCTTGGTGAGGTAGTGGAATATTTTACCCTTGTTCACGGCATCTATTACAGCATTCAGGTCTGCATAGCCTGTCAGCAATATACGCATAGGGTCAGGGTGCCGCTCAAGTATCGACTCGAGAAACTGCACACCTGTCATATTAGGCATACGCTGGTCTGTAATAATAATGTCTATGGGTTCGGAGTCCATTATTTTAATAGCATCCTCACCGCTGATAGCTGTATGTACCTTGTACTTTATCCTGAAAGTAGCTTTGAATGACATAAGGTTATGTTCCTCGTCATCTACGTACAGCACACTTATTTTTTCAATTTTTGAATCTCCCATTTTAATGCAATAATTAGCTTTACATTTGCATCAGGTACAATGTAGGAAAAAAAATATACAAAAGAGAATTTATTTATTTTTATTCTTGTAACCTGAACAGTTATACGTTACATACCCATTAACATTCTTACAAGATTATGGCTGAAAATAATCAAGAAGATATCAAAAATAGTAAAGATTTCGATACTGTGTATCAACCTGATTTCTACAGGTTAGCAAATATTGAGGATAAACGTCGTTTTGAAGCATTAATTAAGGGTAGTCCGGGCATCGAAGTTATCGATGAAATAGACGGCCAGGTAAGAGAACTGGTTAAAATACTCAACCCGAAGATCAAGATAAAGGATCATGAATATCCTGAATACGTAAAAAAGCACCTGAACGGGCGTTATCCCGATGAATATGGCGTTTGGGTATATTACCCATGGACAAAAAGGGTAGTGCACCTGCTGGATGAGGAAGAGTTTGTAGAGGTGCGTACCAACCGCAACAGGTATAAGCTTACAAAAGCAGAGCAAAGCCTGTTGAATACAAAGGCAATAGGCATAATAGGCCTTTCTGTTGGTCAGTCAATAGCCCTGACAATAGCTATGGAGCGCATATGCGGAGAGCTACGCCTGGCGGATTTTGATACGGTAGAGCTCAGCAACCTGAACAGGATCCGTACAGGGCTTCATAACCTGGGCTTGCGTAAAACAATACTGGCAGCAAGAGAAATTCTGGAAATTGACCCTTACCTGAAGGTTAAGGTATATAATGAGGGGATTACCGAGGGAAATATAGATGATTTTTTTACAGGTGGGCGAAAATTGGACCTGCTGGTAGAAGTGTGCGACGGGCTTGATATTAAGATACAAAGCCGTTTTAAAGCAAGGGAGCTGCAAATACCTGTTGTTATGGATACCAACGACAGGGGTATGCTGGATGTAGAACGTTTTGACCTGGAGCCGGATCGTGCCATTATGCATGGGCTTGCCGGCGACCTGAACCCACAGATGATCAAAGACCTTACAAACGAGGAAAAAATACCGTACATATTGAAAATGGTAGGTGCGGATACTATTTCCACAAGGTTGAAAGCATCAATGATGGAGGTTGAGCAGTCTATTAATACATGGCCGCAACTTGCATCGTCTGTTGTTTTGGGTGGCGCTATTACTACTGATACCGCCCGCAGGATATTATTAGATCAGTTTCATGAGTCCGGCAGGTACTACATTGACTTTGATGAGCTGGTCGCTGATAAGGAGCCCAAACAGCAGGAGGAGCATGTTGTAACTAATCCGTACAAGCCATTGCAGCTTGACGAAATGAAGACAATTGCAGAAAAGTACCTTTCAGGGGCTGTAGATGTAGCATATACGCCAACAGATGCGGAATTGGATAAAATAGTTGATGCTGCTATAGCTGCACCATCAGCAGGTAATAATCAGCCATGGAAGTGGTTGTTTACTAAAGGGTGGTTATTGCTGTTTCATGATAAGTACAGGTCATGGTCATGGGGAGATTTCAATGAAATGGGATCTCATATGGGACTGGGCACAGCAATTGAAAACGTTCACCTTCAGGCGGAAATGCTGGGGCTGAAAGACGAAGTATTGGTTTTTCCCTTGAAAGATGAACCTAAGTTGATAGCGGCTATCTGTTTTAATAATTCAGGAATTCAACAAGCTGAAAGGGATAAAATACTGGCAGAAAACATCTATATAAGGTGTACTAACCGTATGTTAGGCCAGCGTACAAAACTACCTGTTGAATTTTATGAGCAAATAGAGTATCTTGTTACAGGAAGTGAGGATATTCGTTTGTTTCACACTGATAAAGAGACAGACCTTGATGCGTTAGGGGAAATTATGGCAGCTTGTGACAGAATAAGGATGTTACATCCACAGGGGCATGAGGAGTTTTATAGTGAAGTAAGGTGGAGTAGTGAACATGCTGAAAAAACCAGGGATGGTATTGAGTTGGCTGCCGTGGATCTTACTCAGGGCGAGCAAGCTGGTTTCCAGGTTGGTATGGACTATGCTGCTATCAGCCTGTTGTCTGATTGGGGAAAAGGCGATGCTTTCAGAAGATATTCCAATAAAACAATGAAAGCAGCGTCTGCTGCACTATTGTTTGCTATAAGCGATTTTGAACATGAAAAATTAGTGAACGTGGGAAGGGCGATACAAAGGGTATGGCTATATACCAATACCCGTGGGGTGACGGTTCATCCTATGTTGTCGCCCGTTTTCTTTTTTAGTAGAATGGTAGTCGGGCGGGGTGAGGGATTGCCCGATTTTGCTAAAGAAGAATTAAAAGGATTACGGGAAAGGTTTTTAGAAATTTTTCCGTTAAATAAAGATAAGAGAGAATATTCAGAAGTGTTTCTGATGAAATTGGCCGAAACAGATAAAGTGGGGGTTAAGTCATTTAGAAAACATAAAAACGAATTATTCTATAGAGTGTAATGTTGAAGATCAGGATATTCAGAGCAATTGATGACCTGGAGTCTTGCAAAAGGTTTGCTGAAGGACATGCAAACGTTTTGAGAGATTACGGGGTAACAAAAGTTACGTCTTCAAAAAACGATTGGTTTTTCAATCCCGACGTTTATGTAGCTATTGTTGAAATGGAAGAAACCGGCGAAGTGGTAGGAGGAGAACGAATACACCTCGTAAATAAAAAATACCCTTTGCCAATTGAGGAAGCAGTATCGATTGTTGAAAAGAGGATATTTGACCTCGTAGCCAATTATGCAGACAATAAAGTTACAGGCGAACTTTGCGGACTTTGGAACGCAAAAGCTATTGCAGGTAAAGGGGTGAGTATATTGCTCACCAAACTTGGCGTTGCGCTGGCAAACAGGCTTAAAATGGACAGCCTTTTTGTTTTATGTGCTCCCTATACCGTTAGTATGTGCCAGGCCGCCGGTTTTGAAATAGAAACCAGCATAGGTAATAACGGTACATTTATATATCCTAAACTTGACCTTGTAGCAACGGCCCTTGTGGTAAAAGATGTTGTGGGTTTAAATACAGCCGCAGATGGATTCAGAAAAGAAATATTTTCCTATATTGAGCATCCGGCGAGTAACACGATCGTTTTAGGTGAAAAAGGAGAAACTGAAGTTGCATATAACTTGTTGCTGCCTGGTATGGATAAATAGTAATGAAGAGATATTGTAGCCTGGTTTTATTGTTATTAACTGTCATGGTTTGGCCTGACGTTGTCATTGCGCAACAAATGGCAGACCCTACTGTAGTTATTACCGACCCCGCTGAGCCTGAGTTGCTCGGTGATATGGTAAGTATATATGTTGACTCCTCTGCATCAAAATCTCTTGATGAAGTAATTGCCATTAATTCTTTTACCTCCGGCGAATCAAAAGTGCCCAATCTGGGTGTGGCTAACGTGGTTGTTTGGGTGAAGGTCCGTGTTCAGAATAAATCCAAATACCCTAACCTTTTGCTGGAAGTGGAAAACCCGCTTTTAGAAAAAGTTACATTTTACAGACCAGGTGAAAATGGTTATAAGGCAAAAGAGATAAGTAAAGATCGGCCTTTTGGTGCGCGTGGAAATGCCAGCCAGAACTACCAGTTTGAACTGTACAATTCAGGAGATAGTATCACTACATACTATTTGAGTGTAGTAAGTAATACACAATTACTGGTGCCTGTTAAAATAGGTGCACCGGTAAAAGTGGCAAATGCCGATCTGAACAGGGACATGTTGAGTGGCTTGTATTTTGGTATCATGCTCGTTATGCTTTTGTATAACATGTTTGTTCTTTTCAGTACCAAAGACAAGAGTTACCTGTATTACATCTTATATATTATTAGCGTTGCGTTAGTTCAGTTGAATATTACCGGCCTGGGGTATAAATATATATGGCCGTCAAATCAAGATTTTGAAGGGTATAGCCTGTATATATTCCCATCGTTAACAGCCTTTACCTCTATCGCATTTATAAGGAACTTTCTGCAGACTAAAAGGTTTACTCCAAAGTTGCATAAAGGATTTTGGATATTTGTAGCCGCATATATTATTACAATGATAAATGCTGCGTTTGGAGATAAGCATTTGAGTTACAATCTGCTGAACTTCAATGCCCTCCCATTGTCTTTATATATGATCGGTACAGCGGCTTATATTCGCGTCAAGTATAAATACAGGCCGGCATTGTTCTTCCTTATCGCATGGACGGTTTTCCTGATAAGCGTTATTGTTTTTGTGATCAAGGATTTTGGAGTCCTGCCTTATAACTTACTTACGGTATCGTTTATACAAATAGGTTCTGCTTTTGTCGTAGTACTCCTGTCAATTGCACTTGCTGATAGTATAAATATTCTCAGGAAAGAGAAAGAAGAGTCGCAGGGGCAGGCCCTGGCAGCATTGGAAGAAAATGCCAGGATCATAAGAGAACAAAACGTAATACTGGAAACGAAAGTAGAAGAACGTACACAGGAACTAAGCCAATCCAACCAGGAGTTGAATAAAACACTTCGTGAACTGAAAGAAGCGGAAGCCAGTCTTGTTGAGTCTGAGAAGATGGCATCGCTGGGTCAGTTAACCGCAGGCATTGCTCATGAAATTAATAACCCGATAAATTTCGTTACATCAAATGTCAAACCGCTGAAGCGTGATATTGATATGATAATTGAAATGCTGGCCAGGGTAGAGGAGATAACTTCAGACGATAGCTTAAGTGTTGACGACAGGAAACAACAGGTAAGCGAACTGAAAGAAGAAATGGATTTTGATTACCTGAAAGAAGAGATCAGCTATCTGCTGAATGGTATTACAGATGGGTCAAACCGTACTGCAGAGATCGTAAAAGGCCTCAGGGTGTTCTCAAGACTTGATGAGGATGACCTTAAAAAAGCTGATATTAATGAAGGTATTGATTCCACATTGGTAATTGTACGAAATACACTGGGTACGAATATCGACATTGAAAAACAATACGGAAATATACCTGTTATTGAATGCTACCCTGGAAAACTTAACCAGGTGTTCCTTAATATCATTACAAACGGATTGCAGGCAATAAAATCAAAATACAAAGACGAAAAAGGAGGCTTGCTTACAATTACAACCACAACCGAAGATGATATGGTAAAGGTCCGCATCAAGGATAATGGTATAGGTATGGATGAGAGTACAAAGAAGAAAGTATTTGAGCCATTTTTTACTACTAAAGATGTTGGTGAAGGTACAGGTTTAGGAATGTCAATTGTTTACAATACAATAAACAAACACAACGGAAAAATTGATGTAGATTCGGTGTTGGGAGAAGGTACAGAGTTTACTATTAGTCTTCCTGTAAGTCATGTAAATATTCAAATAGAGGATAACGTTGGATAGTAAGAAGAAAATAAAAGTGCTATATATTGATGATGAGCCCAATAACCTCATCAGCTTCAAAGCTTCCTTCAGGTTTGATTATAACATTCTTATTGCCAATAATACGGATGAGGCGCTTGAAAAGTTACAGGAAAATCAGGATATCAGTGTAATACTCAGCGACCAGAAAATGCCGGGTATGACCGGTGTTGAATTTTTTGAGGATATCAGGACAAAATACCCGAATCCCATCAGGATACTCATAACCGGTTATGCCGATATAGATTCTGTTATTAATGCTATTAACAGGGGGCATGTATTCCGTTACATAAAAAAGCCATGGACGGATGTTGATGTGCAGTCTGCCATTGACGAAGCACATAAGTTTTATGTTACTACTTCTATGCTTGCAGTAAAAAATGAAGAACTGCAAAAGGCATACGACGAGCTGGATAAATTTGCATATAGCGCCACACACGATATGCGCGGACCTATCTTGAGTGTGTTAGGTATTATTGACCTGACTAAGAATGCGGAAGATATGGCCGAGATCAAGGAGATGGTTGGGATGATGGAAAATGCAATGCTTAAACTGGATAACTATATCCAGAACCTGCACGACCATTATAGCATTAGGAGAGGGGAACTGAACATCACAGAAGTAGACTTTGAGGATATTATGAAAGACATGAGCGACCTGTATGATATTGCAGGACGTTTGAAAAATGTGCGCTTCGATAAGTCTGTAGAGCAGGTAGGGAAATTCCGCTCCGATGATATATCTATCAAGATCATTATTAACAATTTGCTGTCAAACGCATTTAAGTACCAGCGAAAGGATTTTGATGATAAATTTGTGAGCATGGATATAAAGGTGCATAACAACACAGCAATAATTACAATTGAAGATAATGGTATAGGGATACCTGAAAAGAATCTTGGTGATGTATTTACTATGTTTTTCAGGGGGGCTAACGATGAAATTGGTTCCGGTTTCGGCTTGTATAATGTAAAAGATGCATTAGGAAAGATCAATGGAAAAATTGATGTGAAATCAAAAGAAAACGAAGGAACAACATTTACAGTAACAATTCCAAGCAAGTAAGAGATGAGTAACGAAAAAATTAATTTTATAGTAGTAGATGATAGCAAGTTGGATTGCTTTATTGCTGAAAAGATCATTCAGAATACTGGTAAGTGCGAAACCGTGAAAGTATTTCAACAAGCGTCAGATGCGTTAAGTCATATTAAAGGTGCTGATACTTCAGGCACTACAGTAGTATTTTGCGATATACAGATGCCTGTTATGAATGGGTTTGAGTTTGTAGAAAACTTTGAAAACCTGGACGCTGATCTGAAACAAAATTATCACATCTACATGCTATCCTCTTCTATCAACGAAAACGATATCGCAAAAGTGAAAGGGTACAGTTCTGTAAAACATTTCCTCAACAAACCTCTTACAAACGATACAATACTGGCAGTATTAGAAGAGTATTAATTGTTTATTTACGTGGCTCAACTGTATACCCTTGTAGTCTTAGTAGGTTGATCAAACCTTTTTCGCCCCAGAGATGACCTGCTCCTACAGCAAAGAATACTGATTTCTGATCCATGTGCTCAGCCATGCGGTCTACCCACTTTTCATTGCGCTCGTCAAGGAAAACGTCCAGGTTGTCACCTTGTTCTTTCGATTTGAGAATAAGGTCATGTAGTGCGGGAATGTCTTGTTCTTTATAGGCTTTGATCATAGTACGCATCTCAAACGGGTCTCCTGCATTGCCCGAGGCTATGTCTACCAGCTCTTTTATTATGCTGTCTACAGGAATGGCATCAAGCAGCTTAATTTGTTCTGCAGGACTTTCTAAACCCGTGATCTCTTTTTTCTGGCGCTTGGCTGCGTCGGTTATCCTTATTTCATAAGATACGGTGCTGTCACATAATTCTTCACTGGAGGTAAGCAGGGTTTGTAAAACTATCGGCTTCATACTGGCAAACATGGTGATGTTAATGCCCAGGCTATCCTGAAAGTAACGTTCAACTAATATGTAATCTTGCTCGTTAAAGTAATCTTCAAGTTTTTTGCCATTTGTCTCTATCATCCCCGATGCTATTTCCATAAGTATGCCGGGGTCATCCATATCCATTTCCATGCACACCTCGTCGCATGCGTCAAAACTTTTGCTCATGGCATCCGTCCATATATAGTCTTCGCTGCATATCATATGGATGGTGCCGAACAGGTAAGAAGGCTGGCGCATATCCTTACCGCTTATTTTCCATAAAAGAGACTTGTTGTCTGATAATTCCTGCGCATACAAGCTTGTATGTACTGCAATGCAGTTTAGTATGAGAAGTAATATCAGTTTCTTTTTCATTCCTTTACGGCTATTCAAATGCTAAGGTCAGCAATCCTATGCCAATACCCAATATTATTACAAGTATCTTTTTTGGGGTTAGCATATGGTGTTTTGTGCCGCTCTCAAAAAATATGGTGGTAGATATATGTATAAATGCTCCTGCAACTATAGGTATGAGTGAAATAACCAATTGTGAGATGAAATGATAACTCATGCCCAGCATATTAGCCAGTATACCTGAAAACGGTGTTATAAGCGAAAACAGAATGAGATAAAAAGCTGTTTTTATTTTAGAGTGTGTGGTTTCCAGTATGAGTGTAGTCACTAATATAGCCTCCGGTAGCTTATGAGCTGCCACAGCCATGTATAGTGCGGGTTCTGTAGTATCCATACGGTAATTAAAACCAAGTGGCAATCCTTCCATAAAAGCATGTATGGAAAGCCCCAGCATAATAGACGTGATGGGTATGTGTTTGTGCCCGTCGTGGCTGTGAACATGTGTATGGCCATGCTCCACACCATGTGTAAGCCTTTGTATGAACAGCTGTATGAAAAAGCCCGCTAACAGGAAAATACCGGCTTTGGAGCCTATTTCTTCAAACGTTTCAGGTAATAGGTGCAGAAATGTCATACTGAGCAGGAAAGCTCCTGAAAACGCCAGCAGGTACTGCATAGCATTATCATTGAGTTTACGGCTCCATAAGGGGATGCTTCCTCCTGTGAATGTTATAATAAATAAAAGCAGGCTGTATGTAAAAGACATTTTTAATGTATCAATGCAAGTAGCAAATGTAAAATCATTTTTTTATAGAGTAGCCCATATTTTAAAGCCATTTGGTAAATAATTGACGTTGAACCTTTCCTTAGCTTACATGTTTGATATTATGTACTTATATCTTATATTTATTTAAGCAATGGACTTCCTTGACTTACATAAACTGACCAATGTCAACCTGTTAGCAGCGGGTAAGTTGCTTATAGCGCAGCCTTTTATGTCTGACAGTACTTTTGCGCGTTCTGTAGTGCTTCTGTGCGAACATGGCAAAGATGGCGCATTGGGTTTTGTCCTCAATCAACCAACAGATGTTAACATAGGCGATCTGCTGCCGGATATGTACGCTCCGCTTATGAATGTCAACCACGGAGGCCCTGTACAGCTTGATACGCTGCATGTGCTGCACAGGATACCGGACACTATTGGTGGAACAGAAGTGAAAGAAGGAGTGTATTGGGGAGGCTCGTTTGAATTGTTGCAGGAAACTATCAGTATGCAGAGCGGGGTAGAGGCAGATGTGCGCCTGTTCATAGGTTATTCCGGATGGTCGCCCGGCCAGCTCGAAAATGAAATGAAAGAAGGATCCTGGCTGGTAGCTGATGTTTCGCAGGATGTCATGTTTGAAAGAGATGCTTCTAAAATATGGAAAAAGGCTATCTATTCACTTGGTGCAGACTATAGGTACCTGGCCAATATGCCCGCAGACCCCAGCCTCAACTGACAAATACCACCTGAAAGTCAACGCCGCGTTTCTTAACTTTGAAGTTTCACATTAGTATTTGTTATGTCTGCCAGGTTAGTATTCACTGTATTGCTTATGTTCCTTATATCCTGTTCTGAAAAAGAACCCGAAAAGGATACGGCTTCTGAGGGAACTTATTTTTCGATCATGCAGTTCGCCAAAGATCAGTGGGACACCCACAAAGGCCAGCCATTTGGTATAAAAAAAACGGTCTACCTTGATGGGGCTGCAGACAGCACTGTTACTAATGCCTTCGAGCTGGATTGGGCTCCGATATTGAAGGTGTTTTTCGAAACGGATATCAGCGATAAGAAGTTCATTGGCCAATACAACTTTTCAGCGTTCAGGGGTGTTGATGAAAAAACAAACGGGTTTTACTACGAGGCTAAGAATCCCAAACTGTACACAAAGAAGCTGCAGATAACGGCACACGATGTAACAGGCAAGATACAGTCAATATACATCGAAGCAGGTAAGTCTGACAGGATGGGCAGCAAAAACCTGAAGTTGTTCTATACTCCGCTTTCATCTATCACCATACAGGAAATGGAAACCTCAAGAACAGGTCAGAAAAAAGAGTTGAGGGTAGTGTATGAAATATTGTAAATAATGACCAAAGATGAGTTTAGTATTATAGCCGCAGGCATCCCGCACCAGCCGGGCTGCTATAAATATTACGATGCGCATAACGAATTGCTGTATGTTGGCAAGGCAAAAGACTTGCGCAAACGTGTTAGTTCCTATTTCAACAAGACTGTTGCCAACTACAAGACCACAAAGCTGGTGATGGCTATCGACAGGATAGAGTACACCGTCACTAATACGGAGCATGACGCCTTCCTGCTGGAAAACTCATTGATCAAGCACTATCAGCCTCGCTTTAATATCGACCTTAAAGATGATAAGACATATCCATTCATAGTAATTAAAAAAGAGCCTTACCCAAGGGTGTTCGTTACCCGCAGGGTGATAAAAGATGGCTCCGAATACCTGGGGCCATTTACTGGAGTAGGGCGCGTGCGCGAACTGCTGGCGCTAATTCGTCAGTTGATACCATTACGTACCTGCAACCTGAACCTCTCTCCCGCCAATATTGCCAAAGGGAAATACAAGGTCTGTCTCGAATATCACCTGGGCAATTGCAGCGGACCTTGCGAAGGATTGCAGACAGAGGAAGAATATGCGAAAGACCTGCAACAGGTGCGTCATATATTAAAAGGCAATACGGGGGAGGTGCTAAACTACCTGAAGGCAGACATGCAACGTTATGCTGCTGATATGCAGTTTGAACGTGCCGAGATATATAAAAAGAAGATAGACGACCTGGAACGCTACACACACAAATCTACTGTAGTAAACCCGCGCCTGGGAGATGTGGATGTCATTAGTATTGTGGGAGATGAGGACAGGGCATACGTTAACTACATGATGGTTATTGAGGGTAATATCATTTACACCAAAAACCTTGTTGTAGAAAAAAAGCTGGAAGAGAGCGATGCTGAGATACTTTCCATTGCGTATGAAACGTTCAGGGATACTTTCAAGAGCAAAACCAAAGAGGTGTTAGCACCTGTTAAAATAGACCTCGCTGACGAAAATATTAAACTCACGATACCTAAGATAGGCGACAAGAAGAACCTGCTGGAGATGAGCCTCAAGAACGCACTTATTTTCAAAGACGAAAACAAACGTAAGGATACACTGTTGTTGGGTGCTGCTTCAAATGCCAGCAAAATAGAGATATTGGAAGAAATGCAGGAAGCCATGCAACTCAGCGAATTGCCGGTGCATATAGAGTGTTTTGATAACTCCAACTTCCAGGGAACATTCCCGGTATCGGCCATGGTATGTTTTAAGAATGGCATCCCGTCTAAGAAAGATTACAGGCACTATCATATAAAAACAGTAGAAGGCATCAACGATTTCGCCTCTATGGCCGAAGTAGTACACAGGCGATACAAACGCCTGCTCGATGAGAAAAAGCCGCTTCCGCAACTGGTAATTATAGACGGTGGTAAAGGGCAGCTCAGCGCGGCCATGGAAAGCATTGAAAAACTAGGGCTGACAGGCAGAATGACCGTAGTGGGACTTGCCAAACGTGAAGAGTCAATATTCTTCCCCGGTGATAGCGAGCCTTTACAATTGCCTTACAACGGATCAGTCAACCTGCTCATCAGGTATATACGTGACGAGGTGCACCGCTTTGGTATTACCTTCCACAGGGAGACACGCAGCAAAGGGACGTTTAAAAACGAGCTGGAAGAAATAAAAGGAATAGGGGAGACCACAGCTACCCAGCTACTCAAAGAGTTCCGCTCTGTGAAAAATATCAGGACACTCACAGAACGTGAGTTAACCCGTGTCATCGGACAGAAGAAGGCACGCATAGTCTGGGCGCATTTTCATGCGCATGATGGTGATACTACTGTGCCCGATGCTTAGGCTACATCCCCAGTCCGTTCTTCAGTGCATTCATATAGGGCATGAATTGTGCTCCGGCTATAGATGAATATGCCCATATAAAACCACCTCCTATTGTTTGTGGTCCTGTGTTAGGAATACCATTCCAGCAACTTTGCGGAACATTGCCGCTTCCTGTGCGCCAAAGCGTGAAGAGCTGCTCCATATCATTCGGGCTACAGGTTGTTTGTGGCCCACCGCAACTTTTGCAACTGCCGGCAACTATGGGTATACCAATATAGTTCCAGTCACCCGGGTTGTTCGATTTACCTCCTGCATAGCATTGCAGGTTCAGCCAGCTTACTGTGCCTCCCAGGCCTTGTACATAGCTTACCCATGCCTGCCAGTCTCCGGGAGAAAAATATGGTGCAGCAGTTACCTTTAATCCTGCTTTTACTGCAGCTGCAGCCACAGGATACATATTGCTGGCAGTTGATGTGTCACCTTCATAGTCAAGGTCTATACCATCGAGGCTTAATGTGTTTTTCAGGTATGTAAACACCTGCATAGCAGCTGCATTGTTTGAACTTAACAGGTTGGCCATCCAGTCTGTACCATTTGTCGAAAAAGACATATATACCTCCTGTATGGTGCTGTTGCGTAGCGTTGAAATTGTTTCCTGCCATGCAGTTGGCCCAATGAAATTACCCGAATTGTCAAACATGGGGTTGGTACCATCATTATAAACAAGCGTGTCGTTGTTTGAGTCATGATTCAGCAATGACAGTATAGGGCTGGTGAGCGGACTGCCCTGCAGTATGTTGATGGTGTCTTGCGGAACTACGTTATTGGTTGGGTAAAGCTCATTGCCGATGTACAATGCAATTCTTGTGTTTGTCATAGTAATTTAGTTTGGTGATTGTAATAGATCAAATATAATAAAATAAACAATTATTCTTTCAGGCGTTTCCAGTCACGGTCATATATCAGTTTCAGCTTGTTCTTGAATTCAGTAGGAAATATTTCTTTAGTAACTACATTAGAGTCTATCTGAACTTCAAATGTGGTTATTTCATCGCTCTCGTCAAATTCCTTATTACCGTCACTATCTTTCTTTGCGGTTAATATTACTTTGTTTAGCGATGATACATACTCCCATGTATGCAGGTCATATCCTGCTGGTGAAACCTGCCTGAAATGCTTGCCTTCCTTATCTGATACAAATAAGTAGGTCGGGTCTGCATCGGTGAATTTCTTATCCTCATTATGATCTTCCGCAATTACTAAGTAGAATATATAACCACCTGCACCTTTTGTTTGCATTCGTTCAGGGTTCCCTTGTTTTATATAATGCTCTCTGATCAGCATTTTTCTGTCGTCCAGTAAATAATACTCGCCTGTATGACCATTGTAAAAAATGATATTCCAGCTTTGGTACCACGGAACTTCTTTATAATATGAACTGCGTGAACTTTTATGCTCTTCCATACTCAGTGGGAACATCAGTATGCCAGAACTGTCAATTTGGATAAAGTCACGGGTCTGGATATTTAAATTATTCTTCGGGTCGTTGAGTACTGCGGTTGAGTCTGCTATGCCTGTATGGCTGTTTGTATGGTTTCCCTTTTGTTCGCAAGACGCAGTGAATATGATTACTGATAGAATCAGGATATGTCGTAGCATTGGGTTGGTTATTGTTTGTTTAAAAATACAAGTAAGTTGTTATGTGTCAAAAGCGTAGCTCCTTTTTTAGCTTGCAGTCATCATGTCGCCTTCTATCTCTCCATAAGCAGCAGGTGTATAGTGTTTATCCATTCTGCCATCTTGTAGCATATACACATCATCACACAGCTCTGTAAGTGATGATATGATGTGTGATGAAAGCAGCACCGTTTTGCCCTGCTGTTTCAACTTCAGTATCTCCTGCTTTAATACCAGGTTGCTTTTTATATCCACACCATTAAATGGTTCGTCCAGTATATATATATCACTGCTGCCTATCATGGCACCCATAAAGGCTATTTTGCGTTTCATGCCGGTCGAGTAGTTGTCTATATATTCATCTAATGGTAACTCAAAGCTATCAATTACCTGTTGGTCAATATTTTGTTCTCCTCGCGCATGCTGTATCAGTTGCAGGTATTCTATGCCTCTCGTGCGTGGAAAGAAGTAAAGCTCTGTCGGTACATAGCCTATATGGTTTTTCAGTAGTTTAATACTATTCTGGCTTATACTACCATCATAGTTCAGCAGCCCGCATATGCAGTTGAAAAGTGTTGTCTTCCCCGCACCGTTCAGCCCGATGATTCCGTGCACCTGTCCCGGTGCGAAAGAAACGTTCAGGTCTTTCAGTACATGGTGTTTTCCATAGTATTTATTCAGTTTTTCTATGTTCAGCATTGCAATATGTTTTTAATGTTTCGGTGTGCCCTCCATCCTGCAAATGGCAGGTACAGTATAGCAGTAGCGGCTATTACAGGCATAGCTATACCCGCCATTATGCAGCCGCAGAAGAGAAACTGCATGATCTGTGTTATCACTCCTCCGCCGTAAAACTGGTATTTAATGAACATAACGCCTGTTAGTGCTACCAGTCCTGCTGTGAAACACAATACGATTAATTGCCATTCTGCTATATAAAACACAAGCCCTGCCAGTAAGAAAGGTAGAAATGTAATGCAGTAATTTACAGCAAGTGTATACCACTTCCTGGCCAGGTAGCCGGTGGCGGTAATGCGGTACATCCAGATATATATCGGTGCTTCCATTTCACTATACGATGCTACCATACAAAACAACAGGATAAAGAACGGCGGCAAAAGGATATATACATTACCCGTAACGCAACCTGCTATCAGCAACGCTATATACAACAGGTAAGCAACAAACATAGCCCGGAACCCATAGTTGGCCTCATAGGCAAACCCTTTGTACGGGCTGGGCAATGCTTTTATCTGTGGCCTGGGTAGTTTTGTGCTGTAATAAGAGTAGGGGATGGTAAAGGTAAGCACAGCGGCTAGTTGCAGCCAGCTTTGCTGGTAGGCCATTATACTTGCGAATGGTAACAGCAAGAGCAGGTTTTCAGCCAGCTTAATGCTATAGAAGCCTTTAGGTGTCATCATTCGCTTCAGCAGGTCGTTACTCTTCGTATTCTGTAGTTCGGTAATGGCTGCTATGGTTAAACCGCAATACACCCATGCAGCATTAGTGCCCGGTATTCTGTTGTACAGTAGTATCGACAGGAGGGTAAACAGCACACCTGTAAGTGGTATACCCAATAGCGGATGCATCCCGTTGAAGGAGTAGAATCGTGCAAACTGTTTTAACCTGAGCGATATATAAGTAGCTACCATAGTGCTGAAAGCACTGTAAATCAAAACAGAATATTTGTTAATTCGATACTGTAATGTGTAGAATTAACAATATTTATGGTACTTGCATTCTGTTAGCATGTCACCCATTTGGCCCCATTTGGCGCAAGAGTTTTCCTCTTGTGCTAACCTGCAGCCAGTCTTTTAGACTGAAAAACAAACCTGCCTATGCGCACTACCTGGCAAATCCCTCTTACCCTTGCCGCCTTACATACTTGGTCAGTATCCCATTTGGCGCAAGAGTTTTCCTCTTGTGCCTACCCACAGCCAGTCTTTTAGACTAAAAACTAATCCCTAACTACCACCTCACCCTTGCCTCCTTACATATTTGGTCAGTATCACAATCATCTGGCCTTCAATACGGCCCTCAATCTGCTCTGTATTATCGCTTACTAAGTGTATGTTCCTGACAACTGTACCTACTCTTGCGTTCACTGTACTGCCTTTTACGTCCAGCGATTTTGTCAGCACTACATTATCCCCGTTAAATAGCTGAGCTCCGTTTGCGTCTCTATGAAGGTCTACACTCGCGTCATTCTCATGGTCGCCACTGGTTTTGGCCCATGCCATTTGCTCATCGTCCATATACATCATATCCAGGCTTTCAGCAGCCCAGGCTTCGTTGCGCATCCTGTTCAGCATACGCCAGCTTACCACCTGCACACCGGGCACCTCGCTCCACATACTGGTGGTCAGTACGTTCCAGTGACTGTTATCCAGTTCCTCTTTCTTGTCTATTTGTGCCAGGCACTTATCGCATATCAGTATATTCTCTTCATCGTAGCCCCCTGTTTTAGGAGGTACTTCATATACATTCAGTTGGCCTGTTGCTTCACAAAGCTCACATTTATTGCCGCTACGTGCTACCAGCCTTTCTTCCAGTGTCATTATTCAGTTATTGGTACAGGGCGGCAAAGTTAAAAATAATTATCAGGCTGTATTGTGATTTATATCATTCATCAGGATTCTACTATAAATCTGTGTTTTTATTATTTTATATTATCATCTATTTTTACTATATTTGTTATGGTAATTATAGCCTCCTTTTTGCTGAATGCCAGGTAAAAAGAGGGTAGGAGTTCTTTGCTTATTGTCAGGTTGTTGCCGGGTTTTCTGGTAGCTTTTGTTCCCTTTTTTTATTGGCGTTTTTGGAAACAAAAGGAAACAAAATTTGAGTGTGGCTCTGCGTCTTCGCGGCTTTGCGCCTGCACCGACAAATTCGGGGGGTAAAATAGTTCGCATTTTTCATGATTTTTGGAAACAAAAGGGAACAAAATTTCAGCATGATACACCTCTTATGTATATCTATGTTGTATATGTGTCGCCGTTTTTCAATGTACCCCCTCAAAAACAGCAAAAAGCGATACAAAATGATACATTTTGAGCATATTCGAAATTGTATAGGGAAAATGATTTATACATAGTGTATTTGGATTTTGGTCCCGTTAGCTACCGGGATTGTTCCCTTGGATATTAGGATTTATGCTCTTGGAATTTGTCACTTTGGAATTTGCTCTCATGGAGTTTGTCACTTTGGAATTTGGAATTTATTCTCTTGGCATTTGCCCTTTGTATGTTTTGTTACATTCCCTTAACGATAACGGTCGTACCTTTGTAGAAACACTACAAGATGGCAGATAAAGACCCCGGTTTACTCACCTCAATGGTTAAAATGAAATGCCCCAATTGCAGGAAAGGCAATATGTTCACCAATAAAAGTGTACTCCCGCTGAATAAGATGCTGGATATGCCGGAACATTGCCCTGTTTGCGGCCAGAAGTTTGAGTTAGAGGTGGGTTTCTACTATGGTACAGGGTATGTAAGCTATGCTTTGTCTATTGCCACTTTTGTAGCGGTGCTTATCCCTTACTGGCTCATATTCGGTCTGTCTTTTATGGACAACAGCGTATATGGCTATTTATTCACCAGCATCACCATTGTGCTGTTGGTGCAGCCGTGGCTCTCAAGGCTGTCACGTGTATTATACCTTAATATGTTCGTGAAGTACAAGCAGGGAAATGCGCTCAAATCGGAAGAGTAATCGCTCAGTTTCTGTCTCCATTTAAGCTGAATCAATTATCTTAGCGCTCATGCAAAAAATTCTGGTAGCCAATCGTGGTGAGATTGCCATTCGTATTATGCGTACGGCAAGGGAAATGGGAATAAAAACCGTAGCTGTATATTCTGAAGCGGATAGAAATATGCCTTTTGTCAGGTTTGCTGATGAGGCGGTATGTATAGGTCCTGCACTGTCTGCACAGTCATATTTAAGGGCAGAAAAGATAATAGCGGTAGCAAAAGAGCTGGGTGCAGATGCCATCCACCCGGGTTATGGTTTCCTGAGTGAGAATGCGGGTTTTTCAAAAGCTGTGTCTGACGCCGGTTTGATATTCATTGGCCCTTCTGCCTATTCTATCGACCTGATGGGTAGCAAGATATCTGCCAAGCAGGCCGCCAAGAAGTTCAACGTGCCGATGGTACCGGGTACGGAAAATGCCATCCAGAGTGTTGATGAGGCGAAGAAAATAGCAAAAGAAGCAGGGTATCCTGTACTGATAAAAGCATCTGCCGGTGGTGGTGGTAAAGGTATGCGTGTGGTAGAAAACGAGCAGGAGCTGGAAAGCCAGATGCAAATGGCTAAAAGCGAGGCCTTGAGCTCTTTTGGTGATGATGCGGTATTTATCGAAAAGTACGTATCTGCACCAAGGCATATCGAGATCCAGCTCATGGGCGATCAGCATGGCAACTACGTTTACCTCTTCGAGCGTGAATGTTCTATCCAGCGCCGACACCAGAAGCTGGTAGAAGAGGCGCCATCCAGTTGCCTCACGCCGGATATAAGAAAAGCCATGGGCGAAAGCGCTGTAGCTGTTGCCCGTTCATGTAAATACCACGGTGCAGGTACTGTTGAGTTTTTGGTAGATGAAAAACTGAACTTCTACTTTCTCGAGATGAATACCCGCCTGCAGGTGGAGCATTGTGTAACGGAAATGATCACAGGTATAGACCTGGTTCGTGAGCAGATAAACGTCGCAAGGGGAGAGAAGCTGTCCTTCACGCAGGGTGACTTGAAGATAAACGGGCATTCTATTGAGCTGAGGGTGTGTGCGGAGGATCCTGCCAATAACTTTCTGCCTGATACGGGTAAGCTGGATACATATATGCCGCCCAAAGGCCCGGGTGTAAGGGTAGACGATGGTTACGAGCAGGGTATGGATATACCTATATTCTACGACCCTATGATTGCTAAACTGGTAGTACACGCCGCCACCCGCGACGAGGCAATCGACAGGTTATGCCGTGCTATCGATGAGTATCATGTTAGTGGTATCAAAACCACGCTTGGTTTCGGTAAATGGGCTGTACAGACAGAACCATTCCGTACCGGTAACTTTGATACCAAATTCATTGAGAACTACTTCAAACCGGAGTACCTGCAGCACGAAGATGAGGAGTTGGATAAGGTAACCGCCTTGTTGTCTTTTTTCATCTGGAATAAGGAGAAAAAGCCTGCAACATTGCTCAATACAGCTGCCAATGGTACTGTAAGCAACTGGAAAACACGCAGAAGATAACGTTTCCTTGACATTTGTCTGACAATCTGGCCCTCACCTTCTGTACATATTTACCGTCTATTAATATAGCAGCCTGTTTTAGTGCTATTGTGTAATGGATAAAATGTGTAGATATGAAACAGAAGATAGGTATATGGATATTATTGCTTGGGATGCTTTTTGCTTCTGATACTGAGGCTTTTGCCCAGAGAAACAAAACAAAGTGCCCCACTAAAAAGTCGTTTTTCAAATCTCAGAAACAACGCGACAAACTGGTCAAGTTTCCCCAGCTTACCCGTAAAGGCAAAAAAGAGCAGGCCAGGTTGGAAAAAGAGTGGCAGGAGGAGCAAAGGGTAGCCCGCGAAAGGTCACAAAAAAAGCGTGATAACATGTATATGAAACCACGCGTTGTTAAGTTTAAAGAAGATAAAACGGATAAGAATTTAGCTTCTACTAAGTGTCCTGAGTAAGAGTAGCTGGTTATTTGCTGATGGCAGATAACAGTTCCTCACTATCCGGCCTTACTCCGGGTGAGAATACACCAACCAGGTTACCTTGTTCATCTATCAGGTATTTCTGGAAGTTCCACTTTACGTTGCTGTCCTCGTAATGATTATACTCTTTTTTGGTCAGCCAATGGTAAATAGGCGCCATGTCTTTACCTTTTACAGATATCTTGGATGCCATTGGGAAGGTAACGCCATAGTTCTTCTTACAGAATTCGGCTATTTCTTCATTTGAGCCGGGCTCCTGGCGCATAAAGTTGTTGGCGGGAAAACCAACTATCACAAGTTTATCCTTATGCTCCTTATACAATGCTTCCAATCCTTCATACTGTGGTGTATAGCCGCATTTCGAAGCTGTGTTTACTATAAGTATCTTTTTACCCTTAAAGTCAGCAAAATCAATAATGTTTCCATCCAGTGCTGATACTTTAAAGTCATATATGCTCTTGTGCATTTTATCTTTTGGAGCGGCCGGTGCGCCGAAAAAGAGGAAGCTGAATAATAATAACATGCTGTAAGTCATATGCCGTATTTGAAATAATGTAATTTTTTAAATCATAAAACTCTTGTAAAGGTATTTACAATTGCTCTAAATAGTTTTATTACAACAGTTATATCTTATTTTTGTTCGCGATGAGGGCGTTTTCAATACGTATTTTTACAGTTACTATCTTTCTTGCGTTGCTTACCGGCTGTGCCAATATTGTGCCTCCATCAGGCGGTAAAAAGGATACCACACCTCCTAAACTGCTGTCTATTAGCCCTAAGGATTCACTTTTGAATACCCGTGTTACTGAGATAGAAATGCGTTTTGATGAGTTCCTGGCGTTGGATAATCCAACCAAAGAGATACAGATATCACCGGTGATGCCATTCCCGCTTAATACTGTTCTGGTCGGCAAGAAGGTCAAGCTGAGTATTCCTGATTCTCTGTTGAGAGACAGCACTACTTACAGGATCAGTTTTGGTAATGCGATAAAAGACCTGAACGAGGGTAATGTGTATAAGAACCTGAGTTATACTTTCAGTACGGGTAACTTTTTCGATTCGCTTAAACTCTTCGGAAAGGTATTTGACGCTGCAACAGGTCAGCCTGCTACAGATGTCCATATCATATTATATGAGGCGGGAAGACCGGATAGTGCTATTGTGAGGGAGAAGCCTGTGTATGTAACTAAGGTGCGTGATAAGGGCATATTTTTATTGCCGGGATTACCGGGCAAAGCATTTCGTATATATGCTTTAAAGGATGATAATGAAAACCTCATTTACGACGGCGAAAATGAGAAGATAGCCTTCATTGATTCTATTGTTTACCCGCTGGATAGCGTGTCAACGCCTCTTATACTAAGAGTCTTTAAAGAGATAGCTCCCCTTGACACAGCTTCGGTAGATGATACCGTTGCAAATACACCGAAAACAAGAATGGGCAGGAGACGTGGTACGGAAGAGGATACAAAGGACTTGCGCTATTCTGTCGGGGTTGATACGTCGAATATAGAGAAAAGAACGCATGACCTGAATAAGCCGGTTACTATTAAGTTCAGCAATGCCATTGATACATATAATACAGAACGCATGGCCATGTTCCTGGATAGCAGCGATGTTGCGGTGCCCTTTACTATAAGCCGTGATACTGTGCCGAATGTATTGTTTTTCAATGCTAAATGGCAGGAGAATACACTATATACCATCAAGCTCTTCAAAGACTTTGCAACTGACACTTCAGGGGCAACTGCCACACCATCAAGGTTTACTTTCAGAACTTTGTCAGACGAGGATTATGGTGTCATCAATATCAATGTTCCATCAATCTATTATGGTAATAAATACAGGTTGGTAGTTACCGGCGATAAAGATACAGTGTATAACAAACCAGTATCAGATACATCTGTACAGATACGCAGGCTTTTACCGGGTAAATACAGTATGTCCATTATCGTAGATGAGAATGAAAATGGTGTATGGGATACAGGCAACCTGTTCGAGAAAGTCCAGCCTGAACTGGTAATACCTCACTCCGGAACAACAGACCTTAAAGCCGGTTGGGAAAATGTGATCGATTTTGTACTGCCGGTATCAGAAGATCCTGTCGCAAAACCTAAAATGAAGGATGGTACACCACCCGGAAGGGGGGATAGACCCGGAGCTAAATAAAATTATCTTTACTGAATACTAATATCTGGATATGAAACGCATATTTATTCCTTTATTGTTGTTAATGTCAGCAGGGTTGTCAGCACAGAACGTGATGACGCCTGAATTGCTCTGGAGCCTGAAACGTGTTGGCGTACAGGATGTCAGCATGGATGGAAGAACTGTTTATTACAGTGCAACACAATATGACTGGACAACGGAAAAGTCAACCACAAAAAAATACAGGCTCAACGCCGCAAGTGGAAAAGCAGAAGAAGTAATAACTACTGAAAATAAAAATGTTTTCCAGCGCGACAGGAACGGTTGGTACTCAATTAATGGTAATGTATTGTACCTGAGTAAAGACAAAGGAAAAACATGGAAAGGTATCTACGAAGGGGTAGAAGGACTGGATAATGTGAAAGTATCTCCTGATGGTGAGCGTATAGCCTACAGCAAAGAGGTATTGGTCACTAAAATGAGGGGAACCGATATTTACCCTGACCTGCCTAAAACAACGGTGCAGATATACACAGATCTCAATTACCGCCATTGGGATACATGGGAAGACGGTAAGTATTCACACGTGTTCATTACATCATTAAAAGATGGTAGCACAAAAGATCTGCTGGAAGGCATGCCGTACGACTGCCCGCAAAAACCTTTTGGCGGCGCTGAGGATATAGTATGGACTCCCGATGGTAAAGGCCTTTTGTATGTTACTAAAAAGAAAGCAGGCAAGGAGTATGCTAAAAGTACCAATACAGACATTTACCACTATGTAATTGCTACAGGCAATACGATCAACCTGTCTGCTGGTATGATGGGTTTTGATACTAATCCGTCTTTCAGTCCTGATGGTCAGCGCCTGGCCTGGACCAGCATGCGCCGTGATGGTTATGAGGCTGATAAGAACGACATCATCGTGATGGACTGGAATGGAGATGGCTATAAGAGAAACATCACAGCTGCATGGGATGAAACAGTAAATGGTTTTGCATGGGATAACAGCAGCACACATATTTATTTCAACGCAGCTACAAAAGGTACCGTACAGCTATTTGACGTGGCAATTCCACAAAGCCTGCTGACTAAGAACCTGCCTGTTGTAAGGCAAGTGACTAAAGGTACTTTCGATGTAAGCAGCCCGTCAGGACAGGTAGTTGGTGGAGAACTGATAGTTACCCGCAAAGACATGAACCATGCTTCTGAGATATATGCAGTAGATCCTAAGGATGGTAGTATGCGTGTATTGACTCATGAGAATGACGATATATACGGCAAAATAGGTATGAGTAAGACCGAGCTGCGAATGATAACAACAGGCAGTGGTGAGCAAATGGGCGTTTGGGTGATCTATCCGCCAAACTTCGATAAAATGAAAAAGTACCCAACGTTGTTATATTGCCAGGGCGGTCCTCAGTCGGCTTTATCCCAGTTCTACAGTTTCCGTTGGAACTTCCAGTTGATGGCTGCTAATGGTTATATTATTGTAGCGCCAAACCGTCATGGTATGCCGGGCTGGGGGACAAAATGGAATGAAGATATAAGTAAAGACTGGGGCGGTAAGCCAATGCAGGATTATTTAGCCGCTATTGATGAAGTAGCTAAAGAACCATATGTAGATAACAACCGTTTGGGCTGCATTGGTGCCAGCTATGGCGGATACAGCGTGTTTATGCTGGCAGGTATTCATAACAACAGGTTCAAGACATTTATCGCGCACGATGGCCTGTTTGATATGAAGAGCTGGTACGGTACTACTGAAGAATTGTGGTTCGCCAACTTCGACCTGGGTGGTGCACCATGGGACAAGCCGACACCTGCTGCCTATGAAAAATTCGACCCGAGTAAACTGGTAGACAAGTGGAATACCCCTATCATGATCATACAGGGCGGACTGGATTTCAGGGTAGGTATTGAGCAAGGCCTTGAAGCATTCCAGGCGGCACAGCTAAGGGGTATCAAGAGTAAGCTATTATACTTCCCTAATGAGAACCACTGGGTACTGCATGCACAGAACGGGCTTGCGTGGCACAGGGAGTTCTTCAAATGGCTGGACGAAACCTTAAAGTAAATATTCCCGAAAGTGGCAATTATTAATTGCCACTTTTTTTATCTTGCCACCAAACAAGTGTATTATGCTGAAGAAAATAGGATATGGCCTGCTGGCTGTATTGATAGTGATACAATTTATTCGTCCTGAACGGAATATTTCTGAAATGCCGTCAGAGAACGACATAAGGGTGCATCACCCGTTGCCAGGCAATGTGGAAAGTATATTGAAGCGTGCCTGCTACGACTGCCACAGCAATAACACTAATTACCCGTGGTACACCAATATTCAGCCGATAGGTTGGTGGATGCAGGACCATGTGAATGAGGGCAAACGTGAGCTCAACTTCTCTGAGTTTGCGACCTACAGTCCTAAAAAGGCAGACCATAAGCTGGATGAGGTAATAGAGCTGGTAGAAGAAAAAGAAATGCCCCTGGAAAGCTATACGCTCATACACAAAGACGCAGTGCTGACTGCTGACGAAACAGAAACATTGATCAACTGGGCCAAAGAGCTTCGTAAAACGATATATCCAAGATAATTATGAGAATCATATCCTACAACGTAAACGGAATAAGAGCGGCGATCAAGAAAGGTTTTATGGAATGGCTGGAAACAGACCCTGCTGATATCATCTGCCTGCAGGAAACCAAGGCCATGAAAGAGAATATTGACCACGAAGCGTTGGAAGCGTTAGGATATGAAAATTACTGGTTCTCCGCACAAAAGAAAGGGTATAGCGGAGTGGCTATATTCACCAAAAAGAAACCAACTGAAGTGTTTTATGGTAACGGTATAGAACAAAGTGATTTTGAGGGTAGGGTGATACGTGCTGACTTCGGAGATGTTTCGCTCATCAACGCCTACTTCCCCAGCGGAACAAGCGGAGACGAACGTCAGACCTATAAATACCAGTGGCTGGATGAGTTTTACGATTACCTGGATGAATTAAGAAAAACAAGGCCTAACCTCGTCATTTGCGGCGACTATAATATCTGCCATAAAGAGATAGACATCCACAATCCCGTAGGCAATAAAAAGAGCAGCGGATTCCTGCCCGAAGAGCGTGCCTGGATGGATAAATGGTTTGGCAATGGTTATGTAGATAGTTTCCGTCATTTCAATAAAGAACCGCACCATTATACATGGTGGAGCCAGCGTTTCCCTTCTGTAAGGTTAGAGAACAAGGGCTGGAGGATAGATTATATCAGCGTAACAGAGCCCTTGGCTAAGAAACTGAAGGCAGCGGATATTTACCCTGATGTAAAACATTCAGACCACTGCCCGATATATGTAGAGTTGAAAAAGTAGGCTGCTGTTCTGCCTACAACTCCCTTGCCCCGAAAGTATCTCCCTGGCTGATGTCGCCCGTCCGGTATCCTTTTTTGAACCAGCGTATTCTTTGTGCTGATGTACCATGTGTAAAGGCATCCGGTACCACAACACCGTCGCCAAACCTCCTTTGCAGGTTATCGTCGCCAATGGCATTGGCTGCGTTAAGCGCCTCATCTATGTCACCTTCATCCAGTATGTTTTGCATCCTGTCCGCGTCGTGCGCCCACATGCCTGCAAAAAAGTCTGCTTGCAACTCCTGCATTACAGATAGTTTATTGGCCTCTACCTCGCTTCGTGATGCTTTCAACGCCCTTACTTTTTCTGATATGCCCAGCAATGTCTGTACATGATGGCCCACCTCGTGTGCTACCACATATGCCATAGCAAAGTCGCCGGGTGCGCCAAAACGGTTATGCAGCTCATCGTAAAACGACAGGTCTATATATATCTTCTGGTCAGCAGGGCAGTAGAAAGGCCCGCTTGCGGCACTCGCATGGCCGCAGCCTGATTGGTCTGTTCCGGTAAAAAGAACCAGTGTCGGCTCCTGGTAGGTATAGCCCAGATCAGCAAACTCCTTATGCCAGAAAGTTTCCGTTTCTGCCAATACCACAGATACGAACTGAGCCGCTTCCTGCTCCGCTGCCGATGGTGTGTATTGTCCGGTAGATTGACTTTGTATATTGCCTGCCTGTTGCAATACTTCAGTCGGGTCGCCTCCCATGAAGTACACAATAGCGGCTATTACCAGCACGCCTATGCCACCACCTATCATTTTGCCACCTCCACCACCTCTGCGATCCTCAATATTACTGCTCTGCCTGCGTCCTTTCCAGCGCATATTTTACCCTTTTTAAGTGATAATAAAACTATAAATACTTGGTACCTTAAAACAAGATAGTATTTTTATCCTATGGTTAAGAATTGGATACTGCCGCTGGCGATAACGATATTAAGCGCACCTGCTTTTGCACAGGACGATAATGGATCAGGAGATGCTGAATACAGTGCTCCGAAACCGTTGGTTATTGAAGGGTATGGAGAGGTGTACTATGGTTATGATCTCAATACCCCTGCCAGTAACAACAGGCCGGATTTTGTATATTCTCACAATCGCCACAACGAGGTGAATATTAACCTGGCTATGCTCCGTGCAAAGTACGAGAAAGACAGGGTCCGTGCCAATATAGGCATCATGGCGGGTACCTATGCCAATGCTAACCTGTCTGCAGAGCCGGGTGTATTAAAGAACATCTACGAAGCTAATGCCGGTGTACGCCTGCATAAATACCGCGAGGTATGGCTGGATGCGGGTATTTTCGAATCGCACATAGGGTCAGAAGGCGCTGTTAGTATGGATTGCCCAACGCTTACCCGTAGCCTTATTGCTGAAGGCTCGCCTTATTATGAGGCCGGTGTACGTTTAAGTTATACCACCATCAATAAAAAATGGTACTTTGCATTGCTGCACCTCAATGGCTGGCAACGCATACAGCGCCCTGCAGGTTACTCAACTCCAGCCGGTGGCATGCAGATCACTTATACACCAAGCGATAAGGTTCTTTTCAACCTCAGCACTTTTGTAGGCAGCGACAGGCCGGATATTGACAAGTCAACTCGCTATTTCGCCGATTTCTTTACCAAAATACAATTAGCTAAAAAACTGGAAGTGACCGCCACTTTTGACATTGGTATGGACCACTACCTGGTGCATCCTACACAGCAATATACTGAGAGTGGATGGCTGGGTACTGCCCTGATACTGAAACTCAACGCCACTAAGCGTGCGGCATGGGTGGCCCGCGGCGAATATTTCTTTGATCCTTTCGGGCTTGTGATGCCGGTGAATGTTCCGGGTATCGACCCTGAATTTGCCATAGGAGCATACAGCCTTGGTTACGACAGGAGCATCACATCCAACCTGTTATGGCGTGTAGAAGCTAAAGGCTATGTAGGGCACGACCGTTCTTTCCGCAAGGGTGGGGCATTGTTCAACGATGATTATGTTATCAGTACATCACTTGCATTCAGGTTCAACAACAGGAAGAATCACTGATAGGCAAACTGTATTCTTTATTCTGATAATTTAAATGTAATAGGTAGTGTATAAAATACTCGCACAGGCTCTCCATTTTGGGTGCCTGGTTTCCAGGGTTTCAACATACTGACTACTCGTATCGCTTCCAGACGCATAGATTCTGTTCCTGAAGGATATTTTGTTTCTACGTCTACAATATATCCTTCAGTGTCAATCACGAAACGGACATATATTTTTGCTTTGATTTTTTGTTTTCTGGCATCTTCAGGATATTTCATCTTTTTTGAAAGCTGTTTGTAAATATCATATGGGGCTTGGGGTAATATTTCTACATATTCATAGGTATGACTTGTATCAAGAAATTTCTTATCAGAATTAATAAAACTATCTATAACTTTTCCGTTGCTATAGGTATAACTACTTTCTAGTTTCCCTGTAGTGTCAAATGTCTGTTTTTTTGCTAAACGAAAATCAAATGTATATTCTGAGATACAACTGACGGTACCATTGTCATAATATTCTGTTCTTTTTCCCTTATTTGCTCCAAGCATATATTTGCCTACTTCTTTAATTTTTTTATTTGTGTAATATTGTTTCCATGTACCATGCTCACAACCGGATTTATATTGGCCCTCGGAACGCACTGAACCATTGTCATAGTAATATTTAAAAAATCCTTCTCTGAATACAGTACTTCTATAATCCAGGAGATATTCTGGTTGAGTTGTTTTATAGCTTCCTACCATACACCTATTGCCGTTAGCATAAAAATCTTCAATGTAAAAAAGTGTAGAGTCGATTGCATCCCTCGTAATAACACGGTAATAGGCCATATTCTTTTCATTTTTTAATATTCGCCAATGCTTATCGTAAAAGACTTTAAAATGTGCAGATGCAGAACTTGCAGCAATCAACAAAAGGAGCAGGATATTTATGAATTTATTCATAGGTATGTATAGTGTCAGGATGAAAAATACAATAATAATTATTAGTTTTTTTTATTTAAATCGGTGTTGTCACCGTAACAAACAGGCTTCAGGTTCAGCATCTAATTATTCATTGTCATTCAGGAAGCAAATCTCCCGACTTGCCCTTTTGTTTTAGAAAAAGTCATAGTCCAACATTAAATCAAAATTAAATGCTGTTTTACGCTAAAATAACGTATATTTACTATTGTAAAAGAATTCTACCTATGCCATTAGAATTATATAGATCACCATATGCCGGTCCGCTCATCAGCGGACTTTTTTATGCCGATAGTTGTACCGAAAAACTACTGTTTTACTTAACAAAACTTAACAATTGTGCCTTCAACTGTCTGATAGTCAATGTTTTCAAAATTCACGTGTTTTACGCTATGCAACCCTTGGTTGACAATTTAATTAAGTGCATGCAACACATTGTGGAGAACCTTATATCTGCTGCTGAACATTCATTTTGGCTGAAAAAGTTAAATATCAGGCAAAAAAGCCCTGTTAGGGGTTGGGGTATTATCTTTGCACCCATGCGTATAGTAAGGAAGGTTTTGCTGGTATTGGGTGTGTCAATTGTTTTACTCCTTCTGGCGTGTATCATATTCTGTATTTATGTTTATAACATAGCAGACTATAAGCATCCTGATGTTTCAGATAGTACGGCTGTAAGGTATACCAAAAAGCATGTTGATGGCTCTTTATATACTATCGGGGATAATTGGATAAAGAAGAACAGGGACGGGCTTTACGAGATGTACGTGTCCGGTAAGCCGTACGACCTGGGCCGTAAGAACGGAGTACTCGCACAGCAGCAGATAGAAGACCAGGAGCTTGCCTTTGCCGACCAGATCATGCAAATGATACCGGACGATAGTTACCTGAAGTTCCTGAAATATGTAACGGGTTTTATCAACCGCAATCTGCCGGAACATGTAAAGCAGGAGTATAAAGAAGAGATATACGGTATATCCCGGTCCGCTTCAGACAGTTTTGATTATGTAGGGGAGAAGTACACCCGGATACTCAACTACCATGCTGCGCACGATATTGGCCATGCATTACAGAATATGATGCTCGTAGGCTGTACCTCATTTGGGGTATGGGGCAGTAAAACTGAAGATGGCTCTATGTTGCTCGGCCGCAACTTCGACTTCTGGGTAGGCGACAAGTTTGCAGAAACAAAGATCGTGGCTTTTTATGCACCTGAACAAGGTCATAGGTTCGCATATATCACTTGGGGTGGTTTTACAGGTGTGGTGTCCGGTATGAATGATAAGGGGCTGACAGTTACCATCAATGCGGCCCGTTCTGATATTCCTTTAGGTGCGGCTACGCCTGTGTCACTGGTAGCAAGGGAGGTACTGCAATATGCAGGCAATATTGAAGAGGCTGTAACCATTGCCAAAAGCCGGAAAATGTTTGTTTCTGAAAGTTTCCTGGTAGGTAGTGCCGCTGACGGTAAGGCTATTATTATAGAGAAAACACCTGATAAATTGGCTGTTTACGATGCCAATAGTGACCATATACAGTGTACCAACCACTACCAGAGTAAGGAGTTTGAGCAGCAGGAGCTGAACCAGACCCAGAAGAATCGCAGCGCATCAGTATATCGCTACATGAGGCTGCAGGAGCTGATAGGCCATACAGGACCGTTTACACCACAAAAAGTAGCTGATGTACTACGCGATAAGAAAGGCTGGCATGGTGCTGATATAGGTTATGGCAATGAGTTGTCTGTAAACCAGCTGATTGCACACCATTCTGTAATATTCCAGCCGGATAGCCTGCGTATGTGGGTAAGCACTAACGATTGGCAACTGGGTGAATATATCTGCTACGACCTGCGTAAAGTGTTCGCATTAAAAGGGATCTCAAAAGACTTTAATATCACTGATGTCGGCCTGACCATACCCGCAGATAGTTTCATGTACACACAGCAATACGCTGATTTCCTGAAGTTCAGGAAGAACAAGATGGCGCTATTGCAGGGTAGGCCTGTTGATACTGCCGAGGTTATACACAGCAATCCCATGTATTACGACTCCTGGCGTATTGCAGGTGATTACGCCTTTTTGAACAAATGGTACGTTCCGGCGTTAAGCTACTATCAGCATGCACTAACCCTGCCGGTTGCTACGGTAGATGAAAAAGAAGCAATAGCTGAAAAAATTGCTTTGTGTAAAAAGAATATAAAACGATAGTTTAGCATCTGTAATATTAAGATGGAGATACCTGTTTACGAGAGTCGTTTTCTGGAATTGAAAGCATGTGTGCTGATACCTACCTACAATAATGCAGGTACGCTCGCTAATGTCATCAATGATGTGCTTACCTACACCAACCAGGTGATAGTGGTAAATGACGGCTCTACTGATGATACAGAAGCCATTCTCAGGCAGTTTCCCCAAATACATGTCTTGAGCTATATGCCTAATGCAGGTAAGGGGATGGCGTTACGCAGGGGCTTTAAAGAGGCTGTAAAGCTGGGCTACGACCATGCTATTACACTGGATAGCGACGGGCAGCACTATGCAAAGGATGTAGTGGAATTTCTTACCTGGCTGGAAGCTGAGCCTAATTCGCTGCTTATTGGTGCCCGTAATCTGGATCAGGAGAACGTGCCGGGAAAAAGCAGTTTTGGCAACCGCTTCTCAAATTTCTGGTTTTGGGTCAATACAGGCATCAGGCTACAGGATACACAGTCGGGCTACAGGTCATACCCGGTAAGCAAGCTGGCCGGTAAAAAGTACTTTACCTCGAAATATGAGTTTGAAATAGAAGTAATAGTAAGGGCGTCGTGGAGCGGAATTGCGGTAAGGGGAGTGCCTGTTTCGGTCTATTACCCCAAACCAGAGGAGCGGGTGTCGCATTTTCGCCCTGCTAAGGATTTTACCCGTATCAGTATACTTAATACAGTTTTGGTACTGATTTCGGTACTGTGGATAAAGCCAAGAGATTTTGTCAGGAACCTGTTCAGCCGCGAGGGTAGGAAGGTGATTTACAAAGCCGCCTTCGGTACTCCCGGTGAAAGTAATCATAAGAAGGCTGTATCACTCGGTTTTGGAGTATTTATGGGTATTGTGCCCATATGGGGATTCCAGTTGGCTGTAGGTATACCATTGGCCATTCTGTTCAGGCTGAATAAAGCATTGTTCGTCATTGCAGCCAATATTAGTATACCACCTATTATGTTCATCATAATAGCCCTGAGTGTAGCCTTAGGTAAGTGGCTGCTCGGCATAGAAACCATGATACCGGACTTTCGTAATATATCCCTTGAAATGGTAAAGGAAGAAGGGTTCGCCTTCTTCCTTGGAGGTTCTGTTCTGGCAATAGCATCTGGTATATTGGCATACCTGCTATCGCTGAGTATTTTACATTTTACACGAAAAGCTGACGCGAACTAGTGTCGTATTTATTGGCTATCACTTCATGGTGAGCGCCTGTCCATCCGCCGCCTTCAGCTTTATAATTAGTTATGTTATAGTCGTCAAATGAGCTTTCCCTCATCATCTTGTCCAGTTCGTTATGGGTCATGTAGTTAGATACCCAACGCTTGTCCAGCACTTCTTTTATCCTTGCGGGTAGCAAAGGATAGGCCGTTTCTGCCAATCTTCGCTTCAGGTTTTTCCTGTCATCCAGGTCTACGATCGTGAAGTATACAGTGCCGTCATCATTCAGCAGGTCAAAGAATTTGTTGCATATCTCTTTGGTGAATGGGGCATGTTCCCCAACAACACCTATGGAGTATATGAAGTCAAATTTTTCGTTGCCAAAGTCATGGTCAAAAACACTACCTTCAACAAGATTGATCAATGGTATATTTACCTCTTCTGCTTTTAGTGGATTTCTTGCCAGTTCCAGCATAGGTTTAGCTATATCTATACCTGTAAGCTCAACAGTGTTCTGCAAAGCATGAAAATACCTTCCCGTGCCACAACCAACTTCCAGCACCTTGATAGGCCTTTTAAAGCTGCCTGTCAGCTCTTTAAGTATGGGTACAAAGTGGTTATAGTCAGGTGTGCCCACATAGGTATCGTCAAAGTGCCTGTACTTTTCAGAATAAGACCGGTCGTATAGGTGAACTGTTTTTTCGTCGCAAATGGTATGATTAGTGTTTAGCATATTTATGCGTTTTGTTGGTGTAAATATATCCTCCGCAACCAGCCTAAAACAAAAAAGCCGTGGCAATTAACCACGGCTTAACAAAATATCTATATAAGATCTAGCCTAAATAACCTTTAAGAGAATTGCTGTAACGCGCTTTCTGCAAGCGTTTTATGGCACGCTCCTTGATCTGGCGGATACGCTCTTTTGTTAAATCATATTTCTGACCGATCTCTTCAATTGTCGGGCCGTTGTCTCCTTCCAAACCGAAGTATGCGGATAGTATCTCAGCTTCACGTACGCTAAGAGATTTCAAAATACGATGGATCTCGTTACGCAATGAATCTTTCATCACGTCATCATCAGTGACACTACCACCTGCAAGCAGGTCGCCCATAGCAACATCTTCTGCTTCATGTACAGGTGCATCCAGTGAGGTGTGGCGTGTATTAGTGGTAAAGATGTTCGTTACCTCTGTTTCACTCATCTCCAGGATACTTGCCAGCTCTTCAGTAGATGGCTCACGCTCATTAGCCTGCTCGAATGCTATGTATGCTTTATTCGCCTTGTTGTATGTGCCTATTTTGTTCTGTGGCAAACGCACCAAACGACCCTGCTCAGCCAAAGCCTGCAGAATAGACTGACGGATCCACCATACAGCGTAAGAAATGAATTTAAAGCCTTTGGTCTCATCAAAACGCTGTGCTGCCTTTATCAGGCCCAGGTTGCCTTCGTTTATCAGGTCACTCAGGGATAAGCCCTGGTGTTGGTATTGCTTGGCTACAGATACCACGAAACGCAGGTTCGCTTTTACCAGCTTCTCCAATGCTACCTGATCGCCCATATGTATACGCTGGGCAAGGGTAGTCTCTTCTTCAGGAGCGATCATTGATATTTTACTGATCTCCTGCAGATATTTCTCTACTGCTTGCGAATCCCTGTTGGTAATCTGAGTGGCAATTTTTAACTGCCTCATAATAGTATGTATTTAAAAATGTACAATCAATTAATAATCTTCGGTTCTTCTTCCTATCTATATAGACGAATTAACTAATAAAAAAGTTTGTTCGTTTTTCAATTAATCCCTAATTTCATAATGCCGCAAATTATGTTCCAATATTTTGCCCGTTTCGCCTACAATGCGCATTTACGGAGCTGTTTAGTAACGTAAATCCTTTATTATGTAGTATCTTATATGCTTTATGGATTTCCTCTATATCCTGATAAATGGCATAATTTTGCCTTTTTCGAACCAATTCCGCCTGTAAAAGTACATTCCATCTGTCAAAATAGCTACCTTTGCGCGTCATATTAACGTCAACTTTAACATTTTTATGCAGAAAGACCTGTATCAACATCCGGATTATTATCTTTTAGATGAATTATTGACTGACGAACAGAAGCTGATTCGCGATTCTGTCAGGGCATTTGTAAAGAAAGACATATCTCCAATTATAGAGGAATATGCACAAAAGGCGGAGTTTCCTGAACAGATCATCAAAGGTTTAGGTGAGCACGGCTGTTTCGGGCCATTTATACCTCAGCAATATGGTGGTGCAGGGCTTGACTACACAACTTACGGTATCATGATGCAGGAACTGGAGCGTGGCGATTCAGGTGTTCGTTCTACAGCATCTGTACAGGGTTCATTGGTCATGTATCCCATATACAAATATGGCTGCGAGGAGCAGAAAATGAAATACCTGCCCAAACTCGCTACAGGTGAAATGATGGGCTGTTTTGGCCTAACAGAGCCTGATCATGGTTCTAATCCTGCAGGCATGACCACCAACTTCAAAGATGCTGGTGACCATGTGATATTGAACGGTGCAAAAATGTGGATCTCCAACGCTCCTTTTGCAGATATAGCTGTAGTGTGGGCTAAGGATGAGAACGGAGATATTCGCGGACTTGTAGTAGAACGTGGCATGGAAGGTTTTACTACGCCTACAACACACGGAAAATGGTCTCTACGTGCATCAGCTACGGGAGAACTGGTGTTTGATAACGTGAAGGTGCCGAAAGAAAACATATTCCCCAATATAAAGGGGTTGAAAGGGCCATTGGGCTGCCTGTCCAGCGCAAGGTTTGGAATAGCATGGGGAGCATTAGGTTGTGCCATGGATTGTTATGACACAGCACTGCGTTATGCTCAGCAACGTGAGCAGTTTGGTAAGCCAATAGCAGGCTTTCAGCTTACACAAAAGAAACTGGCTGAGATGATCACTGAGATAACCAAAGGTCAGCTATTGGTTTGGCGCCTGGGTACACTACGTAATGAGGATAGGGCAACACCGGCACAGATATCAATGGCTAAGCGTAATAGCTGTGAAATAGCGCTGAAAATAGCACGTGAAGCAAGGCAAATACTCGGCGGTATGGGAATTACCGGGGAGTTCAGTATCATGCGCCATATGATGAACCTGGAGTCAGTAGTGACTTATGAGGGAACTCATGATATCCACCTGCTGATAACAGGTATGGATGTTACAGGCATCAATGCCTTTAAATAGTTTTTTATTCTAATTAGGGGTTGGTAGTAAGGGCGTTTCATAGCGCTTTAGCTACCAGCCCCTAATTGTTTTATTTTTTCCTGTTCATTGATAGATATCGCCACTTCTATTTTCCACTCGTCGTATTCATTCAGTTTCAGCAGATACTGGTAATCGCAATCGTAGACAAGTTTGTTTTTAGCATTAAAGTATTTCCATGTCATACTTACCTGGACAATACGGTCTGTAATAAACCGTTTGCTCCTGATGTCCGGTATAGCGCTTACGATACCGTGTACACTGTAAAAACGTTTACTGTTGTTAATAAGTCCCTCAAGTTTTGCTGCTGATGTGTAAGCCAGTGATGAATCGTCTGCTATGAACGTGCAGGGCAGGGAGTGACAATTAGTCAAAAACTTGCTATCATGGTTTTCTACAGCCTTTGCGTATAGTTCGAAAAAATCATTAATTCTGTATATCGGCCTGCTCTTTTCCTGCATGGTAATCTCCTTTGTAATATATGTACTGCAAATTTACAGCATCATATTACCGTAGCCATTTATAAGGTGATATATTTCTTTTAACAGCTTGTTCGTTACCATTCAAACATAAAAAAACTGCTGCCCGGTAGAGCAGCAGTTTTTTTATGTTATGTTCTTGAAATTATTCTAGTATAATGCGCAGGTCTCAACGGTCTTAATGCCTTCATTTTCACTTTCACTTGAGCCGGCTTCGCATATCTGCTGTGCGTTCTTCTTAGTGTCCGTCAACTCATATTCATTAATTAACGTATCGGGCAGACCAGGCTGTCCGCTGTAAGCTATTTCACATTGGCATATAAAATCCTGTGTGCACGAAGTTGTTCCAACAATAAATAAGGAAACAAAACCGGCTAACAGCACTGAGCGTAATTTCATGTATCAGTTATTTAACGGTTGAAGATAAAATGAATTTTCCACATGCACAAACAGAAATTAACTTAAATGTGACTTTTCAGGGAATAATAATGCTTAATCATCAGGCTTTTATCAACTATGTGTCTAATCATTAACCTCTTGTTTAATGATACATATAATTAAACAGCCGTTGAGCAGAAATACTCAACGGCTGTTCAGGCATTAGTTTGATCAATTTATTATACCAGCTTAAATGTTTCAATAAACTTAGTATTGAAATCTCCACTCCTGAACTTCTCATCTTTCATCAGTTGCAGGTGGAATGGTATGGTTGTTTTGATACCCTCAATTACATACTCACTTAACGCACGTTCCATTGTGTCAATGGCCTCTTCACGGGTTTGTGCAACAGCTATCAGTTTAGCTATCATTGAGTCGTAGAAAGGTGGTATTGTGTAACCAGCGTATATATGTGAGTCAACACGAACACCATGCCCTCCCGGAGTGTGTAAAACGGTTATTTTACCGGGACTGGGACGGAAATCGTTATATGGATCTTCAGCATTGATACGACACTCGATAGCGTGCATTTCAGGCTCGTAGTTTTTACCGCTTATCTGAATACCTGCAGCTATTTTGATCTGCTCTTTTATCAGGTCGAAGTTGATCACCTCTTCAGTAACGCAGTGCTCAACCTGTATACGTGTATTCATCTCCATGAAATAGAAGTTCCTGTGTTTATCTACCAGGAATTCTATTGTGCCGACACTCTCGTAGTTGATGGCTTTAGCTGCTTTGATTGCAGCCTCTCCCATTGCCTTACGTAGCTCTGGCGTCATAAAAGGAGAAGGCGATTCTTCTACCAACTTCTGGTGACGACGCTGTATAGAGCAATCGCGCTCACTCAGGTGACATACGTTGCCAAACTGGTCGCCTGCTATCTGTATCTCAATATGGCGAGGCTCTTCCACGAATTTCTCCATGTAGATACCGTCATTGCCAAAAGCCGCAGCAGCTTCACTTCTTGCGCTTTCAAAGGCCTTTTCGATCTCTTCCTCTTTCCATACAAGGCGCATACCTTTACCTCCACCGCCGGCAGTAGCTTTCAAAAGGACAGGGTAGCCCATGTCTGCAGCCAGTTTCCTGGCTTCATCAGCACCGCTTAATAGCCCTTCAGAACCAGGTATAACAGGTACGCCTGCCTTGATCATGGTATCTTTGGCCGTGATCTTATCACCCATCAGGCGCATCATTTCTGAATTAGGCCCGATAAACTTAATGTTGTACCCTGCGCATATATCAGCAAATTCGGCGTTCTCTGCAAGGAAACCATAACCCGGGTGTATGGCATCAGCATTCGTGATCTCTGCCGCAGCCATTATGCGGGGAATATTCAGGTATGAATCAGAACTCTGGGGTTTGCCTATACAAACTGCTTCGTCTGCAAAACGTACGTGCAGGCTATCCGCATCAGCAGTAGAATAAACGGCTACCGTGCTGATGCCCATTTCGCGGCAAGTGCGTATAACACGCAGTGCAATTTCACCCCTGTTTGCTATCAATATCTTTTTAAACACTGTTCAAATTTTTAGGTCAAAAATTCAATGATAAAACCTTAAATATGTAATGGCCTTTTTAGGGGCCATTACTGAAGGTTTTGATCTTTTATGTGCAATTATGCAGGTTCTACCAGGAATAGCGGTTGGTCGAATTCAACAGGGCTGGCATCATCTGCCAATACCTTTACAATTTTACCGGCTATTTCAGATTCTATTTCATTGAACAGTTTCATTGCTTCGATAATACAAATATGGTCGCCAACTGCTATAGAGTCACCCACATTTACAAAAGGAGGTTCTCCCGGCTTTGCGCTGCGGTAGAAAGTACCGATCATAGGAGATTTGATAACTACAGTATTGTCAGCAGCGGCAGGTGCCGGAGCAGGTGCCTGTGTTTCTGCGGCCGGAGCCTGTGGTGCCGGAGCCGGTGCAGCTACTTGTTGTGCTACAGGTTGTGGCGCCTGAACAGCTACAACCTGTGTCTGGCTATGCTGGTCTTGCTTGATGGTGATCTCAAAATCGCCATCCTTTATACTCAATTCGCTGAGTTCAGACTTGTTTACGGCCTTGATCAGCTCCTGAATCTGCTTTAAATCCATAATAAACTATAATTTTTTAGATGGGTAATTTATTCTTTAACACGCTCCATATAAGCGCCTGTTTTAGTATCGATCCTGATCTTTTCACCTTCATTTACGAACAAAGGCACGTTAACTGTAGCACCTGTTTCAACAGTTGCCTGCTTCAGAGTGCGGGTAGCGGTATCACCTTTTAAACCAGGCTCAGTGTAAGTTACCTCTACAACAATATTGGCAGGTAACTCCACGTTCATTGGCTGTTCAGTTTCCGTATTTATGCTGATGAATACTTCCTGGCCATCTTTGTAGAAGCCGGGATTATCAATAGCTGTTTCAGGCATGGTTATCTGTTCAAAGGTCTCATTGTCCATGAAGTTGTAACCCATATCATCCTTGTACAGGAACTGGAAATTACGCTTTTCGATACGTACAGGGAAAATTGTGTCACCTGAGTTCCAGGTGTGTTCTATAGACCTTGTGTTGTCTACGCCTTTAAGTTTTGCCCAAACTTTTGCAGCCGCACGGGCTGTTTTGTTCTGGCCAAATTCTACTACTGAATACAGGCTACCATCTAATTTCAGGATGATGCCATTGCGAATATCTGCTGTTGTTGCCATAATTTGTTTTTACGCGGGAAGCAAAAGTAACCTGAAATTGCCAAAAACTATACAATATTACCCGATAATATCATTTTTTCGATCGGATTATTGCCAAAATCATATGGAATGTATGAATATGAGGGTATTTCCTTAGTTATGATCAGGTTAGCTTTTTTGCCCACAGCTATTGTGCCCAACTGGTCGGCCATTTCAAGTGCAGCGGCTCCATTGATAGTTACTGAGTTGATGGCCTCTTCAGGTGTCATTTTTAATTGCGTGCATGCCAGTGTCAATAATAACGGAATATTGCCGGACGGGCATGAGCCCGGATTATAGTCTGTAGCCAGGCAAACAGGCAGGTCAGCATCAATGATCTTACGTGCTGGCTGGTAACCTATACCCAGGAAGAAAGCCGCGCCAGGCAACAGGGTAGGGATAGTAGTGCCGGATCTAAGTGATGCGATCTCTTCATCGCCTACAGCTTCCAGATGGTCAACACTGATAGCGTTGTGTTTCACACCTATTTGTACGCCTCCTGAATGGTGTAGCTGGTTGGCGTGTATCTTAGGTTTTAGCCCGTATTTCCAACCGGCTTCCAGCAGGCGGTCTGTTTCGTCTACACTGAAAAAGCCTTTTTCACAAAATGCATCAATATAATCTGCCAGCCCTTCATCAGCTATGCGTGGCAGCATTTCATTGATAATTAAATTTAAATAACCTTCATGATTATCCTTATAATCAATAGGATATGCATGTGCTGCAAGAAACGAGGCCTTTACCGGTATGAGTTCTTCCTCCTTTAACCGCCTGATGACACGGAGCATTTTCAGTTCTGCTTCCATGTTCAGCCCGTAACCACTTTTTATCTCAATAGCACCCGTTCCCTGGCTGATAACCCTGTGTAGGCGTGCCAGGCTTTCATCAAAAAGTTGCTCTTCATCTATCTCCGCCATTTTGCGTGCAGAATTGAGGATACCACCTCCGCGGCGTGCTATTTCTTCATAGCTCAGGCCATTTATCCTGTCTACGAACTCCTCCTCCCTTGAAGAAGCAAAAACAAGGTGAGTGTGGGAATCTACCCATGCAGGCAGCACCAAACCACCGCCACAGTCATGGACGTTGTCCGCCTGTATTGTATGGATATGCTCCATGTCGCCGAAATCCTGAATCAGGCCATCTTCCAGTAACACCCATGCATTTTCCAGGCAATCCATCTTTTTCATTTCGGCACCTTTGGCATAAGGCTTCCTGTCTTTGCCTTGTTCTACATTGCAGAGTTGCTTGATGTTTGTCAGGAGTAGATGCATGTTTCTTGTTTTGGTACCAAAAGTAGGGCGAATGGGTGAACTCTTCAAGCAAAAGCAAGTGTTTTATGCGGGTGTGTTGTTTATAAAACTCTTGTACTAATAAACTGATCTAGTGTTTGTCTTTCAGTTTATCTGCAAATACTTTTTTGAACTTGTCCATTTTGGGCTTTACTACAAACTGGCAATATCCCTGATTTGAGTTCTGGTTATAATAATCCTGGTGGTAATCCTCAGCCTTATAGAAGGTAGTATAAGGAGATATCTCAGTTACTATCGGGCCGCGGAAGGCACCTTCTTCATTCAGTTTTTGCTTATAATCTTCCGCCTTTTGCTTCTGCACTTCGTTATGATAGAAGATAGCAGAGCGGTATTGGGTGCCTACATCGTTGCCCTGGCGGTTGAGTGTTGTAGGGTCGTGCGCTACCCAGAATGCTGCCAGAAGTTCATCATAAGTAATTTTTGAAGGGTCGTAGTAGATATTACATGCTTCAGCGTGCCCTGTGTTGCCGGTGCATACCTGCTTATAAGTAGGGTTCTCTACATGCCCGCCTATATATCCTGATACTACCTTTTCTACACCCTCCAGTTGCTGGTATTGAGCTTCTACACACCAGAAGCAACCCGCAGCAAAAGTGGCTATCTCAAGTTTATCATTGTTGGTTTGTGTGGTAGTCTCATTCATGTCTTTGAAAGTTTTTGATTCAGTGTATTTATTGTTTTGTCCGCAAGCTGTAAGTTGTGTTGTTAAAAGTATAGCACCGGCCAGTATTTTGCTTATTCTGAACATAATTACAAATTTAAATGATATACGTACAAAGACGCTCAATGGTTGTTCTGCTTACACTTGCAGGTGCTTCTTTAACATTGTGTTATAAAAAATATAACCTAATTGTAAAATAGTTTTTTGAAAATCCACCGGCTTATATAATTTTGCGCCCGGAGAGATGGCAGAGTGGTCGAATGCGGCGGTCTTGAAAACCGTTGACTGTCAAAGGTCCGGGGGTTCGAATCCCTCTCTCTCCGCCAAAAGTTACAAAGCCCCATATCGGGGCTTTTTTTATGCAGGTTTCTTTTAGTTTTGTGATTCATTATGCATATGTCTTTATTTGTATGTAATCAGGTGTAGGTTGAAATTGTATCATTCTGTATCGTTTTGTATCGAAATTTGCTGTTTTTGAGGGTATAGTGTAAAAACGACAATGATATTTAATGATGTGTTATATATAAGTATTTTTGCTACCATCCCGGATCTTACCAGGTTTATGTTGAATAATAGTTTAATTGAACTATGTTTTATATTTAAATATACGTAAAATTGCTGTTATTAACAAGTAATATTTTATATGTATATTCTGTTTATAGAAAGCATAGGGATTATTTTCAGCTAGTCCATATGTGCTGTGCTACGTAGTTTGATCAATTTATCGACGTTGCTTATTTCCGTAAAAAGTCCTTATTAAAGGTGTTCGATTTAGAACAAATATTCCTAAATTGCATATAGTATAGGTTTCCATACACTGTATAGTAACCCATATGTCTGTTTTCAGGCACTAATAAGCACAAATGCCCCACTTGTTGATATTAGAGAGGAACTATTGACATACATACCCCATAATGTTATGCTATGACCCTTCACGCTTTATGACAATTAACTGACATGAGATTCAGGCTCCGTTCGTTATTTGGTCATGGTATGTCATGGAACTGTGTTGATAAAATTAATTGATGTGTATGAAGGTGGTAAGCACTAACTATTCCACTTTATTGAAATTATGTACAGTTACCTTGTTGCTGTTATTAACAGCTAAGGTGGCTAAAGCCACACACGTATACGGAGCAGACCTGTTCTACACACATGTTAGTGGCAATACTTACACGGTTGAGATGTATGTGTATGGTGACTGTGCCGGAGCCGCATTCTCCAGCCTGCCCGGAGCACCTGTAGTAGAAGTCTATAACGGCACATCTCTGTTTACGACATTAAGCCTCACTGTTCAAGCTCCTACAAACGGACTGGAAGTAACACCGGTTTGCCCGTCGCAGGCCGGTAATACGAAGTGCAGCAATCCATCTAACGCCTTGCCGGGAGTAAAGCGTTTTTATTATAAAAGTACGGTCACGCTCAATACCACTTCGGCCAACTGGTTGTTTCGTTTTACCGGAAGCATGACCACACACTCACTCGGCAGAAGTACACAGATGACCAATATCAATAACTCAACAGGTAACTCGCTGATGGTATTGGAAGCTACACTGAATAATTCAAGTGCGCCAAACTCATCACCTGTATTTACTACTATTCCTACTCCTTTTTACTGCATCAATAAGGCTGCTCAATACAATCCCGGTACCGTAAATACGGATAACGACAGCCTTGTGTACAGCCTGACAGCAGGACTACAGCCCGGTAATACGACAGTACCATACCGTACTGCCCAGGGTTATTCAGCCACCACACCACTGGCTACAGCTACAAATGCTTTCACTTTCAGTACTGTTACCGGACAACTGAACTTTACACCCAACGCCATTCAACAGTCGCTGGTGGTGACAAAAGTGAATGAATACCGTAATGGTGTGCTTGTAGGAAGCGCTATGCGTGAGATGACCTTTGTGGTGTACAACTGCAATAACAATCCACCGGGCGGGCTTATCAGCAGCAACAACCTGGGAACGCTCGATTCGACCAGTACCGCCATTGGTGTATGTAAATCGGCAGGTACGCTTACGTTCAGTATCAACCCGTCTGACCTGGATACACATAGCGTTACAATGTCGGTGACCGGGTTACCAACCGGTGCTTCCGTTTCCATATCCAATAACAACACAACAGCACCGAGTGCCACATTTACCTGGGTGCTGAGCAGCTTAGCTACAGGGCAATATACTTTTTATGTTACCTATATAGATAACGGCTGCCCGATATACAGTAAGCAAACAATAGCTTATACAATAGATGTAAGGCCTGACCCAAGGGTAGCATTATCATTAGTTTCAGCGGCAACATGTACAGAAAAGGCGGTATTTACCATGAATCCTTCTGTAACACCGTCTCCATGGAAACTGTACGTTTTACAGAGCAGTACCATACTTGACTCGTTCACAAATGTAACTTCAACTGTAACGGATAGTCTCATGCCCGGCTCGTACACAATACGTGTCAGGAACGCAAATAATTGCCAGTGGGATACATCATTGGTGTTAGCATCTCCACCGGCAATAGTACCCGGCGTGACTGTTACCAATGCTCTTTGCAACGCCGACAGTACAGGTGGGATAACAGCAAGTGCCTCTGGAGGTAACCCTGCATTCACTTATGCATTGAATTCAGGCTCATTTGTATCTAGCGGTAGTTTTTCAGGGCTGCCTGCAGGTAGTTACACAGTGAAAATAAAAGACCAGAACAATTGTGTAAAAGATACAACGGTAACAGTTGCACAACCTTCAAAGCTAAACATTGACAGCCTTATCGCTACCAGGCCATTGTGTAACAGCGACACAAACGGTCAGGTAAAGGTCACTGCTTCCGGTGGGGTTTCACCTTATACATACGCAATAGGTTCGGGAACTTACGGAACAACAAATACTTTCACAGGATTGCCTGCAAACACCTATGTTTTGCATGTAAAAGACAATAATGGATGTACAAGAGATAGTTCATATCAACTGACTGAACCTGCGCCACTCGTTCCAATAGCTTATACCCAACAGTCTGCCTGCGACGACCTGAATAATGGTAAAATAGTGCTGAGTGCCAGCGGAGGTACACCAGCATATACCTACGCTCTTGGTTCGGGTAGCTTTACTACAAACGCCACATACGCACCGCTTAGTGCAGGGACATATGTCATGCACATAAAAGATCAAAATAACTGCACAGCCGATACTTCGATATCTATTGTAGACTCACTGAATGTTAGCGCAACTGTAACTGTTACCAACGCTCTTTGCCGTGACAGTAGTAGCGGACAAATAGTAATCTCGGGTACAGGTGGTGCAACTCCATATACGTATGCATTGAATTCAGGTTTATTTGTATCAAGCGGTACATTCACAAATATTGCTGCAGGTACTTACAACCTTCACGTTAAAGATAATCTAGGATGTTTGTACGACACATCAGCTACTATCAACCAACCAACAAGAGTTGTTCCTGCAGTTAGCCTAACCAGCCCCCTGTGTGCTGGCGACAGTACAGGTAGTGCGAGCCTTTCTGCTTCGGGCGGTACACCTACGTACACATTTGCACTTAATTCCGGATCGTTCAGCTCCTCCGGTACATTCGGTAGTCTGCCTGCCGGTACCTACCTGTTCAAGGTAAAAGATCAGCATGATTGTATCATTGATACGACAGTTACTGTTACACAGCCGACATTGTTAGAGTGGACCAGCCTGTCTTCATCTAACCCTTTATGTTATGGGGGAGCAGACGGTGCAATATCAGTTTCCGGAACGGGGGGAGTAACACCTTATTCTTATGCGATAGGAACAGGAAGCTTTACTACAAATAATAACTTCAATGGATTGTCTGCAGGGAATTATTCGTTATATATGCAAGATGCTAACGGATGTGTAATAGATACTAACAGAACATTAGCACAACCAACACAAATTATTCCAACTGCTGTGATCACACCTGTAACCTGCAATGGTAGTAATACCGGAATTGCAGTGATTGGAGGGACAGGCGGTACTCCCGGATATACATATGCTAAAGGTACCGGTGCATTTGGCACGGGTAATACATTTAGTAACCTTCCGGCCGGATCACAATTGTTCAAAATAAAAGACCAGAATGGTTGTGTCAGAGATACGACCGTAAGCATTACAGAGCCATCGCCTTTACTGTTAGATAGCTTAATTACAAGTACTCTGCTTTGTTATGCTGATACTAATGGAGTTATCAAAGCATATGGAAACGGAGGTACACCACCTTATATGTACGCCCTTGATGCCAATCCGTTTAGCCCTGCCAATAGTTTTAATAATCTTCAGGCAGCCAGTTACAATGTACACCTGAAAGACAGCCTGGGCTGTTTGTTTGATACTGTGGCTATTATAACCCAACCTACAAGGGTTGTTCCGACTATTACTTTTACCAGCCCTTTATGTGCTGGTGACAGTACCGGGGCAGTAAGTGTTTCCGCAACCGGTGGTACGCCGACTTATACATACGCCCTTAACTCAGGCACATTCAGTTCAGGGAGTTCATTCAGCAACCTGCCTGTTGGTACCTACCTGTTCAGGGTAAAAGACCAGCATAGTTGTATAGCTGATACAACCGTAGTGATTACGCAGCCATCTTTATTAGAATGGGATAACCTAACAGCATCTGACCTGTCTTGCTTCAATAGCCAGGATGGGGTAATTGCGGTGTTTGGTAAGGGGGGCGTTATGCCTTATACATATGCTATAGGAACAGGCAGTTATACGTTCAATAATACTTTCAACGGGTTGCCTGCCGGTAGTTTTGTTTTACACCTGCAGGATGCCAACGGTTGTGTAATAGATACCAGCCAGGTGTTGCAGCAGCCAACGGATATAGTGCCATCTGCTACACTTACACCTGTAGCCTGCCATGGGGATAATACAGGAGTTGCAGTGATAGGAGGATCAGGCGGAACACCCGGCTACACATACGCAAAAGGTACCGGTGCATTTGGTTCGGGCAATACATTCACTAACCTTCCTGCCGGAACACAATTGTTTAAAATAAAAGACCTGAAAGGTTGTGTAAAAGATACTACCATAAATATTACTGAACCGTCTGCCTTGTTGTTTGACAGCCTTATTGTAAGCAATTTGCTTTGCAATGATGATGGAACAGGTAAAATAAAAGCTAACGGCAGTGGCGGTACACCGCCATATACATATGCCATAAATGCCAATCCATTTGGAACTGCGAACATATTCACCGGTTTACAGGCGGCTACATATGCCGTACACTTAAAAGATAGTCTTGGTTGTTTATATGATTCAGCAAGTACAATTACAGAGCCACAGGAAATCAGTCCTGCTATTGCTATAACCACACCTTTGTGTTTCGGACAGAGTACAGGGGTAGTAGTGATCAGTGCGACGGGCGGCACCCCGGCTTATACCTATGCAAAAGGTACAGGCTCGTTTGGTACGACCAGTAGTTTCGGTAGCCTTGCCGCAGGCAGCCATACATTTCATGTAAAGGATAATAATGGCTGTACGGAAGATACTACTATTACCATAACAGAACCAACAGCACTTATCTTCAATAGTCTTACCGCAACTATACCGCTTTGTTTTAATGACCAGAACGGGCAGGTGTCTATTGGAGGTACAGGCGGTACAACTCCTTATACCTATGCAATAGGTACCGGTGCATTTGGCAATGGCAGCACATTCAATAGTCTTGGTGCAAATACCTATATATTTCATATAAAAGATGCGAATGGCTGTACAGAGGACAGTGTATATACCCTGAATCAGCCCGGCAAGCTGATAGCACAGGCCAATATAAAGCAGTCTGATTGTGACAATCTTGCAAATGGACAAGCCAGTGTTGCAGCAACAGGCGGATCACCCGCATATACTTTTGCCTTGGGTACAGGCTCCTATTCAACCAACAATACCTTTGGTTCTCTGGCCGCGGGTACATATGTATTGCATGTAAAAGATGATAAAGGTTGCCTTGCCGATACTACAGTGAATATTATTGATTCTCTGAACCTGAACTCCGGTTTGGTGGTGACAGACGCACTATGTTTTGACAGCAGTAATGGTACAGCAACTATAAACGTAACAGGTGGAGCAATGCCATACAGGTACTCACTTAACTCAGGGCCCTTGTCAACTAACAATATGTTCAACGGTTTGCATGCCGGTAATTATACGATACATGTAACTGATACGATAGGGTGTGAGTATGATACCAGCCTTTCAATAGCGCAGCCAACTCATGTGGCTGCGACGGCCGTAGTAACAGAACCCACTTGCAACGGTGCTGATGACGGCAGTTTGCTGGTGTCACCAACAGGCGGTACGCCGGGGTATGTATCTGCATTGAATAAAGGCTTGTTTACTACTAAGTTCCTTTATTCAAACCTAAAAGCCGGTACTTATGCAGTAACTATAAAAGACAGTAATGGTTGTGTGCTGGATACCAACATAGTTCTTTCCCAATCTGCGCCGTTGGTGTACACCGCCAATGTTACTGATGCTGCTTGCTATGGTGATGCTTCAGGTTCTGTACAGATCAATCCTTCCGGTGGTACACCTGCTTATACGTTCGCCTATGACCAGCAGCCGTTTACTTCAGGTTCAGTTTTGTCGGGCTTAAAAGCTGGGCAATATTTAGTAAAAGTACGGGATAGCAAAGGTTGTACTAAAGACAGCCTGATATCCATCAATGAACCTGACGAGTTAAAGCTGAAGATCATAGATGAGGTAAACCCTACCTGTTTTGGTTATACAAACGGACGTGTTGTAATAAGCGGTGATGGCGGTACGCAACAGTACCAATACGCTACAGGTAGTGAACCGTTCAGTAGTCGTTTCGTGTATGCCAATTTGCCGCAGGGGCAGTACCGTTTTACCGTCAGGGATGCTAATAACTGTACAAAGGACACAGTTGTGGTATTAGAAAGCCTGCCTGAAATAATTGTAAGCGACGTGATAACTGATGATGTAAGTTGTTTTGGATATAGTGACGGAGGTATAATAATTACCGCAGGTGGTGGAGTGCCTCCATTCAAATACGCTAAGGGAGAGAACAATGCAACGGAAGATAACTCTTTTGCCGGACTACCTTCAGGTATTCACTCTTTCCGCATTACAGACGATGAGGGGTGCTATCTTGATACGACTTTCTCTATTGGCTCGCCTGAAAAGCTGGAGATAACTATGAAGGCCGTACCTAACAACTGTGACAAAATTGATAACAGCGGATATATAGAGGCATGGGCTAGCGGAGGAACATCTCCTTACAGGTATGCATGGGCAACCGGTGAACCACAAGGAGATAACAGGATCATCAACCTGCAGCCGGGAGGTTACCGTGTACGTGTAACGGATAATAACGATTGTGTAGACTCTGCCAATAAGTTCATGGAATATGACGTGTGTTGCAAGGTGTTTATACCGGACGCTTTTACACCCAATGGAGACGGGCTGAACGACAGAGCCATAGTATTGTCAACAGGCGAATTTAAACTGACACGGTTTTCTATCTATAACCGTTTTGGTGAGCGGGTGTTTACTACCGAAAATATTGAAGAAGGCTGGGACGGAGTATGGCATGGTGACCTGCAAGACCTTGCCACCTATAACTACTTTGCTGTAGGGGTATGTGGAAACGACCCTGTAACATATAAGGGAACTATAACCTTGGTTAAGTAAACCCTGATTACTGTACGGTGATCCTTGTTGTGTGAGTGTCACTCTTGCCTGATACTCTCAATAGATACAATCCGTGAGTTATGTCGGGTAGAGCGATTGTCTGTTTTTTCCTGCTTATGGTCTTGTTATAGATGATCCTGCCGTAAATATTTATCACTTCCAATGATACTGTTTGCTCAGACTCTTCACTGAACTGTAATGTAAAGCTACCTTTGTTAGGGTTAGGGTAGATGTGGACTCCTGTGTTTTTGCTTATATCTTTTACCGATACCGATTTATTGACAGTAATAGTATTGCTGATATAAAGAGTGGTATCCATGCATAAGGTGTCGTAACATTTATACAAACATCTTACCCTGTCCTGGTCAGACAGGTTGTAGGTGCTCCATTGGCTCCATTCCTGTCCGATGTTCTGTGGTACATCAATTTCATTTACCTGCCACTGAAACACTGAGTTTTGACAGCGGGGGATAATTGAGTTGAATTTTACCTGTAACCCATCCCAGATATTATTACCCGGTTTGGCTTCTATTCTGATACTGGGTGATGCTTTGACAAATAGTCCAACACCTCCGTAGCTCCAAAACACAAAACCCGGAGAGTTGCATGTCGAATCCCTGGCATAAATCCCGATAGAATAAGAGCCTGAATCGCTTGTATTTGGAGTCCATTTTATACATGTTCTGATGGAGTCTGTACCTTGCGCTGAATAAGAAATGCTATATCCATTCATGTGGGGTTTAATCGTATCTGTGAGGTATAATAGCGTATTTTTGTTCCTTGTTTTGTATATGAAACACAACTCTGCAGTATCAGCCTGACATATCAGGAACTCTCCCCTGTTGAAAATAGTTGCATTTCTCAAACTGGTTGTGTCCAGTTTAGCTTGGGCAACATCTGAAATACACGTCATCGCTATCGTCGTCACGTCACGCAATACAGTGCCTATCAACTTGCCATTCCGGTATTCGCTTATGTAGAATGACAAAAGGTTTTTGCCTGTATAAGCAGGAAAGAATAGGATATGCCCGACGGAGTCCATGTGAAATAAATTGAACCTCACGGGTAGAGGATTACCGGGAAAAGAAATCGGAGGAGTATAATTGTTAAGCGTGACAGGTACGGGTGTTGTAGGGCAGAGGTTGCTTGTGTTAGGGTTGGATATAGGGTGCATGATGTCTATCACTATGGAGTCGCCGTCAGGGTCGACAATGTCATTGTAAAAATCTACAGGACGGTCGGAGCAACAATAAAAAACTGATTTTGATCTGAAATAAGGTGATGAGTTTTGAGGAGCAGTTACATTGTTGAGTGTGGCCCTCAGGTATTGATTGCCGGCAACTACATTGTCAACATAGCTCCTGGAGTTTACCCCGGTTGTAAAGCGCCAGTTGCTGCATGTGTCCGTAAGGGTCACTACTACACTATACCAACATTCTTTATAGCCGGGTGTAGTAGCTGCGGGACTATCACATTTTGTAGCCAGCTTTTTGCAGTCGCGCAAAGGCACCGGGCTGCAGTTGGATAGGTTATACGGTGGTATTGTACCTGTCCATAAGTCCATTATGTAGTATTTGCTGTTTCCTGAACAGGTATTTGTAGCGCAAAGGTTAACTGAATTTGGTTTCGGGTTCCCTGTACAGTCGAAGAAACCTTTGTAGATGAACCGATAGTCATTGCCTGACACCCATTCGTATATCAACTCACCACCTGTGGCATGATCAGCTTTAGATGAATGAGGTAAGAGCGTGAGAACAATGCAATGGATTACTACTATTGAAGTGTATAGTATCGTTTTATTAATGTACATACTTACGCTTGTTTGTATTTACTGTACAGTGAATTTAACAACGTGGGTTTTGCCAGTACTTCCTGCTTTTAATATGTATATACCGGGCGGTACGTTGCCCATATTTATGCTGTTGTTAGCCGGCGTCAGTCGTGTTTTATAAACTACCTGGCCGTACATATTGAGTATCTGAACAGACACGGGATCTTTTACCGAATTATTAATTCCGCGTATCGTAAAACTTCCTTTATTGGGGTTCGGATAAAGTTTTATATCCTGCATTACTGATGTTTCACGCACAGAAGCAAGAACGGTCATGGTAATGGGGGAACTGGTTACAACTCTTGGCTGCGGGCACGTGTCTGCGCAGGTCACTTTACAGGTAATAATATCGCCGTCGTTCAATGATGAAGTTGTCCATGTGCTGTTTACAGCACCCGCAATGTCACTGCCATTTTTTTGCCATATATATATAGTATTTGTACACCCGGTAACTGCCGCGGTGAATGTAGCAGGTGAATCTACAGTTACGGTAGTACCCGGTGTCACTGATGTTGTAACTGTAGGTGTAGTTACTGGTGCGGTATGTATCTTGACCGTTACAGTGTCATTATAGTTTGCATTGTTGGGGCATAGGGCATTCTGCGCACTTACTACATAGGTTGTTTGCATAACCGGTGTAGCTACAGGAGCAGGGCAGTTGGTGCAGCTAAGGCTGGCAGGTGTGCCCGAAAGTATGCTCCATGTGTAGTTGCCAGTCCCCCCGGTGGTTTGCAGTACCGCAGACTCATTGGGGCAAATGGCGGTGTCGTTTATTGTTTTTACAACTGGGTACAAACTCACTGCAAATGACCGTACATGATGTTGGAGTAAAGGTAATGGAGAGCATTCATGGTTCTTTATGCTTAAATGTATATAACGTTTTCCACCGCTTTGCGCTGTAGGTGTCCATGTCATACAGCCACGCACTGAGTCTCCGGGAGCTGAATAAGTAACTGTTGCGCCGGGAAATCTTTGTGCGATATCTTCAGATACATGAAGCACTGCATTCGGGTCTGATGATTTTATATCAAAACAGAATTGTAATTGCTGCCCGATGCACCCATACAATACACCATTGTTCCATACTGCACCACTTATGCTGTTGAGCACAGGCGTAAAGGTTGGTGAAGGTGTGGTTGTGTTGCATGCATATGTGAATACGGCTATATCCCGCATAGATGATCCAATCAATGCACCGTTGCGGTATTCATTTACTCTTACCGATAAGTGGTTTTTACCGTTTGCCGTTGGTTTAAAATTCATTGCTCCTGTTGCGCCATTCAGTGTAAATGTGTTGCCGGTTTGCAATGGGTTCCCGGGAACAGAAAGCGCAGGGCTTAATGTCTTGAATGTTATACCTGTGGCAGTAGTGGAGCATTGTGCCGAACTGAGCGGTTGTATCAAGGTGGTATGCAGTGAGTCGCCATCAGCATCTACCGCGCCGCAGTTGATATTAGTTATTGCATTCAGGCAGGTGTTATATATGGGGTCAACTACAAATATGGGTGATGAGTTGGCGTGTGATACCGTATTGTTGAATACCGTCTCCGTAAAAAAGTCTGCGGCGGCCAGGTTATTGCTGGTATTACGGCCGGTAGTAACTACAGAAAATTTCCATGAGTTGCAGGTAATAGGTAACGTTAATATAGCTGAATACCAATATGTACGCACACCGGGATATGTTGAGGAGCTATTGGTACACTTTGTATCAGCAGTACTACAGGCAAGTGGTATTTCCTGCCCTGACCCACCTGTTCCTGTCCATTTGGGCATTACCTGTGTAAACCTTTGATTGGTACAATTGTTGAAAATGCACATATTGACAGATGCTGGCGGTTGTACACCACTACAATCTACATACAGCTTGTAGAAAAACTGGTAAGTAGAGTCACTTATGTGTAAGTATGAAATATTTCCCCCCTCTACATTGCTAGCAATTGCGTTATTCGTAAATGAGGCTGTTATGATGACAAATAATGCCACCAGTCGGGTAAAGGGTGCGTATTTCATATCTTTTTATTAATTACAATAAATATATGAATATTTATTGAATAATAAACCTCATTGTATACATAGCTTCACCTGTTCCTGCTGATAAAATATAAACACCCGATGGTAGCGATGACAGGTTTAACTGTTGCCTGCTACCTGTTACTGTTGCACTATGTACAACCTGCCCGTAAATGTTCGATATTTTTATCTCAGTATTCTGGGATTTGTTCATGTCCTTCAACTCAATAGTAAAGTTACCATTGTTGGGGTTAGGGTAGAGGCGTATGTTGTTCGACTGTTGTATGTCATTTACCGATACGGCTACCGTCATCGTAATGATATTGCTTATTGTATCTTTCGGACTTGGGCACATATCATCACAGGTTAGTTTGCACCATACTTTCTGAGCATTCACCAGTGTGTGGATGGTAAAAGTACTGTTGGTCTCACCTGTCACATTATTACCGTTTATAACCCACTGATAGCCCGGTGTTGTACAGTTGGTCACATTAGCTGTAAAGGTTACAGTGTCTCCGAATGTTATATTACTGTCCGGTGCAACACTGATACTGATAGAAGGATATGTGGTAGAAGAAGGTGGTAGCACTGTTACTGTAACCGTGTCAGTATTGTTTGGACATAGCGGGTTAGTGACAGATGCCACAACATAGGTTGTGGTGACAGCAGGTGTTGCTATTGGTGACGGACAGTTTGTGCAACTCAGGCTATTGGGTGTGCCGCTCAGTATAGACCATGTATAGTTTGTGCCACCTGTCGTAGTGAGTTTCATAGAACCATTAGGGCAGATAAAGGTGTCATTCAATGTTTTTGGAGGTCCCCATATGGTTATGTTCAAGGTTTGATACATCCGGCTGAGTATACCGGGAGGTCTGCAGGTAGAGTCTGTAATAAGTAAGTTCGCCCTGAAGTTGCCAACATTATTCAGACCTGGAGTCCAGCTGAAAACAGCATGTACAGAGTCTGTATTCTGGTTGGTATATGTGAGCGTTGCACCCGGTATGGATACAGAAAGATCATCCAATACTTTTACTATTGCAGCAGTATCCTGCGATTCAATATCTATACAAAAGGACAGGTTCTGTCCGGCACAACCATATATAGGTGTGCTTACAGGCCCGCTTAGCCCACACCCTAATGTAGCGCTGATACCAGTAGGCCCTGTTGTTGAAATAGCCAGTGTGTTTACGTGAAATTCCCTCATCATAGATCCTATCAAGACTCCGTTACGATACTCTCTTGTTCGTAGTGCA
>ENA-OWNT01000748-OWNT01000748.1-seawater-metagenome-genome-assembly--contig:-NODE-748-length-59103-cov-11.797344_pt1 | contig 59103 bp, 62 predicted proteins | sample MGYA00238136_ERZ651165 | MGnify/ENA primary metagenome ERZ651165 (study PRJEB26861, sample SAMN08777766) | seawater metagenome | isolation source: coastal seawater | place: USA: Florida | collected... | reverse complement strand
CAGCATCTATAACGTGCACCTCTCGAAGGGCGCAGCCCGTTCTAAATTCTCGTAGGACGAAGTCCGTTCTCGAAGCGCAGCGTTCTAATTTCTCGATTCTCGGAGCGAAGCGTTCTCACATCTCTAAGGGCGTAGCCCGCTCTCGCCCTACTTCGCCTCTATATGATCAATCATCAACTGCAGCGACTGGTTGCCGCGGAATTCGTTGATATCAAGTTTATAAGCTAAGCGAACCGTTTTAACGGAGGCGTCAGGCCAGCGACGTAAATCTACATTAAAGGCGATACCATCAATCATTATGTTAGTCGGGTGACCTTTATGCAGAGGTTCTAGCATCAACTTGAGGTGCTTTTCCCCCACTAGTTTCTGATGCAGGACTTTGAACTCACCATCAAAGATTGGCTCTGGGAATGCTTGTCCCCATGGACCACCAGCACGGAGAGTTTCTGCGGTATGCATTGAGAATTCTTCAGGAGCCAGTTCACCATCAGACAGAATCACGCCCTTGAGCGCCGCATCATCTAAGTCCTGCTTTACCGCCTCATCAAACAGTTGGGAGAAGCGTTCAAAGTTGCTCTCTTTAATCGTTAAGCCCGCTGCCATAGCGTGGCCACCAAACTTGATGATCATGCCAGGATTCTGAGTATCGATACGATCCAGCACATCACGCATATGTAGGCCCGGAATCGAGCGACATGAGCCTTTGATCGTCCCCTCACCTCCATCGGCAAAAGCAATAACAGGACGGTGGAATTTCTCTTTAATACGTGAGGCAAGAATACCAATTACGCCTTGGTGCCAATCTCTTTGAAATAGCACCAAACCATGCGGCATATCGGTTTCACCAAACTGTAGACGTTCACAGAAAGCCATCGCTTCCTGTTTCATGCCCTCTTCAATCTCTTTTCGCGTCTGGTTTAGGCCGTCCAATTCACTTGCCATACGACGAGCGGCATGAATGTTATTACTCAGCAGCAACTCAACACCAAACGACATATCATCTAAGCGACCTGCTGCATTAATTCTTGGCCCAAGGGCAAAGCCGAAATCAGAGGCGACCAGTCGACGAGCATCGCGCTTGGCAACTTCAATCAGAGCCTGAATACCCGGGCGTGCTTTACCGGCGCGAATTCGCTGCAAACCCTGATGAACTAAGATTCTGTTATTTTCATCAAGTGGAACAACGTCTGCAACCGTTCCTAATGCTACGAGATCGATCAATTCCATCAGCTTTGGCTCTGTCATACCTTGCTGCGTAAACCAACCGTTCTTGCGCATATGAACACACAACGCCATCATCAGATAGAAGGCCACACCAACACCAGCCAACGCTTTAGATGGAAAAGCACACTCTTGTAAGTTCGGGTTTACCATAGCATCAACATCTGGCAGTTCGTGACCAGGCAAGTGGTGATCAGTCACCAGCACCTGCAACCCCTGCTGCTTGGCGTAACGAACACCTTCAATTGAAGATACACCGTTATCCACCGTCATAATGACTTCAGCGCCAATTTCAATCGCCTGGTCAACGACCTCTGGGCTCAGGCCATAGCCATCTTCAAATCGGTTAGGTACCAGATAATCGACGTTGTTCGAGCCAAGCATACGCAATGCAAGTACAGATAACGCAGAGCTTGTCGCGCCATCGGCATCGAAGTCTCCCACGACAATGATGCGTTTATTGGTTTGCAGTGCACTAAACAGAAGCTCTACTGCTTTATCGATTCCATGTAGCTTTTGGTATGAGTGCAGAGCACGAGCGGTCGTTTCTAACTGCTCAATGGTACGAATTCCGCGAGAGATATAGATACGTTTAAGTAACGGTGCAATGGAGTCGGGAAGTAAGCTTAAATCAGCTTCAGGTCTGCGTTGAATTTCTATCATAGGAAGTATCAGAGCCTCAATGAAGAGGCTCTTTTCAAATTACTGAGTTTGTTGAAGGCGCTGAAGTAACTGAGCTGGCGGAAGGTAACCACCCACCATTTCACCATTCGGTAGGAAGATAGCCGGTGTGCCGCTGATACCCAGCTCACGGCCTAAAGCAAAGTGCTGCTTAATGATCTCTTGGTATTTAGCGTAATCATCACCTTTTTCTGGGAACTGACGATTTACTTTACCGTTGTGCATTGCTGTCTGAGGATCTTCTGCCCCCCAGATTGCCGCCATTTGGTCCGCAACAGAGCCTGTTGCCCCCTGACGTGGGTAAGCCATGTAGCGCACTGTTATACCAAGTTCGTTGTAACCTTTCATCTGACTATGTAAGCGAACACAGTAACCACAAGTGATATCGGTAAACACTGTTACTACATACTTCTCGTCATCAGCCTTGAACTCAATCATGCTGTCTTTAAACGCTTCGATCTTAGCTGCATTGATTGGCGCCTGACGCTTAGCAAGCACATCTTCATACTGACCATTACCATCGAGCTTGTATAACGTTCCTGCTAAGAAGTAATCACCCGATGGCGTTGCAAATAAGATTCCGCCGCTGGTTTGCACTTCAACTAAACCATCAATTTCAGCAGGAACCACGTCTTTTACCTCAAGACCAAGTTTTGCAAAGCGCTGCTCTAGCTGTTCTTTATCAAACTTAGCTTCGGCAGCCGATACTGTCTGCGCGGCCAAAAGAAATGGTAATGTAAGTAACGTCATTCGGCGTAATACGCTCATTCAAATCACCTTAAATCGATTCATGTTGTTACCCAAGAAGTTATGCCCTTGGGTGATGCTCACTATGTAGCTGTTTCAATCGTTCTGTTGCTACATGAGTATAAATTTGTGTGGTCGACAAGTCACTATGACCCAGCAACATCTGCACGACGCGCAGGTCCGCGCCATAATTAAGTAAATGCGTAGCAAAAGCATGTCGCAAGACGTGAGGCGAAAGTAATTCGGTATCAATACCGGCCAGCACTGCATAGTGCTTGATTCGATGCCAAAAAGTCTGGCGTGTCATTTGACGTGCGCGCTTACTAGGAAATACCACATCAGATGTAGTCTCCCCAAGTAACTCAGACCTGCCTTGTTGAAGAAAAGTTTCAATCCATTCGACGGCATTTTCACCCATTGGAACCAAGCGCTCTTTACCACCTTTACCGGTGACCCTCACGACCCCTTGGCGTAGGCTGATATTTTCCATCGTCAGGCTGACTAACTCAGTGACACGCAAACCAGTGGCATACAATAGCTCAAGCATCGCTTTGTCACGCAACTCCATCGCATCGTTGGGATCTGGCGCATTAAGTAAGGCTTCCACTTGATCTTCGGTCAAGTCTTTAGGTAAGCGTTTAGGTAACTTAGGGCTTACCAGCAGTGCACTGGGATCATCGCTACGAATTTTTTCTCGATGGAGGTACTGAAACAGGCGACGGATTGCCGATAGCATTCGTGCTCGTGACGTCTGCTTATAGCCAGAATCTGACAGCCAGGATTGATACTCTTGCAGACCAGAGAGGCTGATAAAGTCGAGACGATAGTTGTTTGCGGTCATCCACTGCAATAGCTTTACCAGATCGTTACGGTATGACGCTAAGGTATTTTCAGATAAACCACGCTCCATCCACATTGAATCTAAAAACTGCTCAACTATTCCTTGATCAGGTGACATTTGTTCTGACACAGCAAACCTCTTCGTTTAGTTATGCGCTCAAATGTAAGTGGCTCAAGCCAATAAAGCTATAAAAAATCACATTGAAGAAGGATATTCGCTGCAAAGCTCGCCATTTTGTGGTTAGAATTCACCATCAATTCCCCAATATAAAAAAGAATGCTATGAAAATCGGTCTATTTTACGGCTCAACCACTTGTTATACCGAAATGGCAGCAGAGAAGATCCGCGCCATTATTGGTGAAGACCTCATCGATATTCACAACGTTAAAGAGTCTCCACTCTCTTTGATGGCAGATTACGATTTTCTTATCCTCGGCATTTCTACGTGGGATTTTGGTGAGATTCAGGAAGACTGGAACGAACTATGGGACCAAATTAACAGCCTGCCTCTTACAGGTAAAACTGTTGCCCTATTCGGTTTAGGCGACCAGGAAGGCTATGGTGAGTGGTATCTGGATGCAATGGGCTTCCTGCACGATGAAGTGAAAAAAGCCGGCGCGAATGTCGTTGGTTACTGGCCAAACGATGAAAACTACCAGTTTGAAGCCTCTAAGGCGCTGACTGAAGACAAAACACAATTTGTCGGTCTGGCACTCGATGAAGACTCACAATATGAGCTTAGTGATGAACGTATCGCGACTTGGGTTGAGCAGATTCTGGTTGAGTATCAGGAGACGCTTTAGAGTCGAGAAAAGCTTGAAGGGTTGGCACACTGCGTCAACCCTTTTCTTTTAAGTAAAATAAACAACAATGTCCGTAAACGGAGGTTCACGCTCAATAAGCGTCTCTCGAAGGGCGAAGCCCGCTCTAAATTCTCGCAGGACGAAGTCCGTTCTCGACTCTCTAAGCGAAGCGTTCTAGCTCTCTATAGAACGCAGCCCGTTCCTGAACCTAAGCCAATCAAATACCAGACCCGGGTCTGTCTTACGCAGTGGTGCAATATACTGATGGCCCGTAATGCGGGGAACAGTGATTAACGGATAGGTCTGTTGAATCTGTTGAGTTAATTCCGTCAACGCTTGGTATTGCTCATCGGTGTAAGCGACAAAGTCGCTGCCTTCTAGCTCAATGCCTATCGAGTAATCATTACACTTTTCTCGCCCAGCAAAGCTTGAAGCGCCAGCATGCCATGCTCTGGCAGTAAACGGTACAAACTGTACGACTTCACCATCACGACGAATCAGGCAGTGTGCCGAAACGCCCATTTTATGGATAACCTTAAAGAAAGGGTGCTGTTCCGGATCCAGCTTACCAGTAAAAAACTGCTCAATATAAGGGCCACCAAACTGACCGGGTGGCAGACTGATGTTATGTACCACCAGCAAAGAGATATCCTGTCGATCACTTCTCTGGTCGAAAAAAGGAGACTCAACCCGTCGTGCTTTGCTATACCAGCCCTGGTCATCAATCATTTTGCTGCTCGTCATCTTAATCAATCCTCACGATTTTATCTGTTTGACCATGAAATGCGAGATTAATGGCTGAATTTCACGCTTAGTCAGCGTATCATGCCCACCTCTTGTTCAACTGCTTATTAGATTTGCGATGAAAAACACACACAATAGCCAAGAACGTCTTGAATATTTAAAACAGCAACTTCCTTTAGAAATATCTCGCTCTGTTGCGGATACCATTAAAGAAGATTTAGGTGGAACTCTTGATCCTGCTGCTGACATTACCGCAAGTCTAATTCCTGCTGACGCTCAAAACGAAGCGACCATTATCACCCGTGAACACGGTGTGTTCTGTGGTAAGGCCTGGGCAGATGAAGTATTCAAGCAGCTTGGTGGCGAAGTGACAATCGAGTGGAATGTTGAAGATGGCGACAAAGTTGAACCGAATCAGGTTCTTTGTACCCTATCAGGCCCTTCTCGTGCTCTGCTTACCGGTGAGCGCAACGCGATGAACTTCATTCAGACTCTTTCTGGTTGTGCGACTATCACGGCTCAATACGCGGAGAAACTTGAAGGCACTGACTGTCGTTTACTTGATACCCGCAAGACTATCCCGGGTCTACGCAGCGCGCTTAAATATGCGGTAGCTTGTGGTGGCGGTTTCAACCACCGCATCGGTGTTTTCGACGCTTACTTAATCAAAGAGAACCACATCATCGCCAATGGTGGTATCACGCAAACTATCAAAACCGCAAAAGAGCTGAACCCGGGTAAGCCTGTAGAGGTTGAAACGGAAAGTCTGGCTGAGCTTCAGGAGGCAATCGAAGCTGGAGCAGATATCATTATGCTCGATAACTTCACCACAGATATGATGCGTGAAGCAGTGAAGATTAATGCGGGTCGAGCGGCGCTAGAGAACTCTGGCAACGTAACTCTGGACACTCTGCGTGAATATGCTGAGACAGGTGTCGACTACATTTCTGTTGGCGCATTGACGAAACACCTTAAGGCAATGGACCTTTCGATGCGCTTTAAATAACGTTCACAGCAAATATATATAAAGAAAATAGAGGCGCTTAAGCCTCTATTTTTTTATCCCACAGCTTCACATTGATTTGCAGTTTGAATGCAAGATACGACCATTTAGCTTTTTTCTCATCGAAATCAGACTGGGTTGAAATACTCTTCCCGCAGCCACGCTTCTATTCTCACATCACTAATAACCACTAACCAGGTGAGAAATATGCAAACTAAACGAACTGTAAAAGGGTTTACCTTAATTGAGTTAATGGTCGTTGTAGCCATCGTGGCGATTCTGGCGACCCTGGCAATTCCTAGTTACCAGAACTACACCACCCGCGCCCACGCAAGCGAAATGCTCAACGCTTCAATGGCAATGAAAACCGCCGTGTCTATCTGCCTTATACGCGGTGAGCCCGACTGCTCTTCTGGCAATGGTGACGTTCCTCTCGCTCAGGATCTGGGGAGTTTCTCGGTCGAAGCACTGCTTGATGCCACCAGCGGTGATCTTCTGATACGTGCAGAAATTAACCCAAATCAGAACAAAGGCACTTTGCAGGAAGGCGACAAAGTGGAGCTGATTCCTGTCACTGCAGGCGGTGGCGTAACTTGGAACGTCGTCTGTACCAAGGTATCGTCACAAGGCGGCTCAACTGATGACTGGTGTCCAGACAGCTAATGGTCACCAGCTTGCCATCCATTTTGCATCAGGCAGACCTTCTCACCACCAGTCAGAAGGCTCAATTAGTTGAACATGTAAAAGTGTCTGGTCAATCAGTTCCTGAAGCTTTGTTAACGTTAGAGTTACTCACGTCCAGCCAGCTTACCCAACACCTGTCGCAGCTTTTTGCCTTGCCGGAAACAAGTGTTGACCGGTTTGACTATGCTGCGCTGTGTAACGCTCTGGGGTTACGCGAGCTCATTACTCGATATACGGCAGTGCCCATTATGCAGACTCAGCGGGTGCTTACTGTTGCTGTGACTGACTTAACCGATACCAATATCGAGGAAGAGTTTCGCTTCGCCACTGGATTACAAGTTGAATTGGTTCTGGCCGATTTTCACAAGCTGCAGGGCGCGATTCGTCGCGTCTATGGAAAATCGGTCACACACGGTACTTACAGCAGGGAAATCAGTGAACAGGACCTCGCTGCTCTGGTTAACATAAGTGAAGAAGAGCTCTCTTCAGTTGAAGACCTGACTCAAGATGACGCGCCAGTTAGCCGCTATATCAATCAGATTCTTCAAGATGCAGTGAGAAAATGTGCATCAGATATCCACTTTGAACCGTATGAGCAATCCTACCGGGTCCGTATGCGCTGTGACGGTCTGCTGGTTGAAAGTCAGCAGCCGCCCCATCACTTAAGTCGGCGTCTCGCCACTCGACTGAAAATTCTCTCTAAGTTAGATATCGCTGAACGACGTCTGCCGCAAGATGGAAGAATAAAGTTAAAAATTGATCCGCAAACAGCGATTGATATCAGAGTTTCCACCCTGCCAACCTTATGGGGAGAAAAGGTAGTTGTTCGTATGCTGGATAGCCGATCGGCCCCACTAGACTTAGAGGCTTTAGGTTACTCAGTTCAACAAAAGCAGCTCTATCTCAACGCGCTCAAAAAGCCGCAAGGACTGATCATAGTGACGGGTCCAACGGGAAGTGGGAAAAGCGCCTCGCTTTATACAGGGCTGAAGATCCTCAATACCACGCAAATCAATATCGCCACCGCTGAAGATCCCGTTGAAATAAACTTAACCGGAGTCAATCAGGTTCAGGTTCTGCCTCACATTGGTCTCGATTTTACCCGAGCCCTGAGAGCCTTTCTCAGGCAGGATCCCGACATCATCATGGTAGGTGAAGTCCGCGATGCGGAGACTGCTGAAATTGCCGTAAAAGCAGCTCAAACAGGTCATCTTGTGTTGACGACTCTTCATACAAACTCTGCGGCTGAGGCGGTCACCAGACTCAAAAATATGGGCATCGAAGCCTATAACCTCTCCTCCTCTCTTAGTCTGGTCATCGCACAACGCCTAGTTCGCAGACTCTGCCCCAATTGCAAGCTGCGCTTCGTCGCCCCGCCAGCTGTTCAGCAACAGTTTTGTTTACCTGACCAATGTTCTCTGTTCGAAGCAAATCCGGATGGGTGTAATGAATGCAATAACGGTTACGCTGGGCGGATTGGTCTCTATGAACTAATGGAATTCAGTCAACCTTTGATAGAAGCAGTAAACCAGGGACGAAGTAGTCTGGAGATAGAACACATCGCCCGCCAGCAAGGGATGATGACACTCAAGCAGGCTGGTGTTGAAAAACTTATCTCGGGGATCACTAGCTACCAGGAGCTTATGCGTGTTCTCTATTGATAGTCTGGGTGTAAAAGTGAAACCTCTCCAGCAGCGTCAGCTAAAAGCTTATCGCTGGAGAGGCAGTAACAGGGAAGGTAAAAGGGTCTCGGGTCGAATGGTCGCTTTCAGCGAAATTGAAGTAAGAAGCGAGCTACAGCAGCAACAGATTGGCTCAATTAAAATCACTCCCCGTTCCATATCTTTGCTTGAACGTTACACTCAACGAGTAACCGCAAAAGACATCACACTGCTAACTCGTCATATCACCACTATGCTCATCACCGGAATGCCGATGATTTCGATACTCAAACTGGTATCAGCTCACCATCAAAAAGGTGAAATGAAATCGATACTGAATAGAATCTCAGCAAAAATAGAAGCGGGCCTGCCTTTATCTCAAGCGATGCGTGCCTCTAGTCCTCATTTTGATGCTCTCTATTGTGACTTAGTCGCAACAGGTGAACAGACGGGTAAGCTAGTTGAGGTGTTTGAGCGTATAGCAATATATCGAGAAAAGTCTCAGCGACTAAAAACCAATATTATCAAAGCGTTGATCTACCCAAGCATGGTGATGCTGACAGCGTTTGTGGTCTGCTATTTAATGCTCACCCTCGTTATCCCGCAATTTGAGTCGATATTTGCCGGGTTTGGAGCACAGCTTCCGTGGTTAACTCGCCAAGTCCTCAAGCTTTCAGCTTTGAGTCAAAAGTACGCTGGGATGCTGCTCATCTCGATCTCCATCATGCTGTTGTTACTTAATAGAGTGACAAAACGGTCTCGTCGAGCCCAGCTAATGTATAGCAGCTTACTACTAAAAATACCTGTTATTGGGCAAGTACTCAGACAAGCAATCATTGCCAGATTTAGTCGAACTCTCGCCACTGGGTTTAATGCTGGATTGCCAATCCTTTGCTGCTTAAAAACCGCAACAACGACCGCTGGCAACCTCTACTACCAGGAGGCACTGGAAAAGGTCTGTTCCAACACAGCGTCAGGGATGCCAGTGTTTATTGCTATGCGCCTCAGCAATGCTTTTCCCGAAATGGTTTTGCAGATGGTGATGATTGGTGAAGAGTCTGGAAGATTGGATGATATGCTCAATAAAATTGCTGATATCTATGAAGCGAATGTGGAACAAAGCGTTGATACTCTCGGTAAAGTTCTTGAGCCACTGATTATTCTTTTTCTCGGTGTGACAGTGGGAGGCTTAGTCGTTGCTATGTATCTACCTATCTTTAACTTAATGAATGTCTTAGGGTAGTATACTCAGGATATTAGTTTGAACTCAGACAGTTGACCCTTATATGGACATTTTTGAATTTAATCCTTGGCTTTTTCCAACTCTGGCGACTGTCTTTGGTCTTATTATCGGTAGTTTTCTAAACGTCGTTATTCATCGTCTACCGCGAATAATGGAACGTGAATGGCGACAAGAGTGTGCCGAGAGCTTTCCTGAATACAATATCGAGCCGCCGCAAGGGGTATATAACCTCAGTGTACCTCGTTCTAGCTGCCCAAAGTGTGACACTCCAATTCGCTTAATCGACAATATTCCTGTCATCAGTTGGTTGATGCTCAAAGGTCAGTGCCATCAATGCAGTGCCAAAATCAGTGCTCGTTACCCACTGGTCGAGCTACTCAGCGGAGCGCTCTCTTTTGTCGTAGCCTATCAACTCGGCTTTAGTTATTTCACCATTGCACTGATTTTCTTTACTTTTGTCCTGATTGCAGCGACCTTCATCGATCTGGATACCATGCTGCTTCCTGATCAACTGACCTTGCCATTAACCTGGGCTGGTATTGCGCTCTCTTTGCTACAGATAAGCCCTGTTTCACTGCAAGACTCCGTTATCGGTGCCATTGCGGGCTACCTATCCCTGTGGTCGGTTTACTGGTTGTTTAAACTAGTAACGGGTAAAGAAGGGATGGGCTATGGTGATTTCAAACTACTCGCCGCCTTAGGTGCTTGGTTAGGCTGGCAGTATTTGCCAATGGTGATTTTGCTCTCATCACTAGTAGGGCTTGTATTTGGCTTGATTCAGCTTCGTTTAAAGCAACAAGGTATCGACAAAGCCTTTCCATTTGGACCATACCTTGCCATCGCTGGCTGGATTAGCATGATCTGGGGCAGTGATGTGCTGAATTGGTATCTCAGTAACTTTCTAGGAATTTAGTATGGCACTCGTCATTGGACTCACAGGCGGTATCGCGAGCGGTAAAACGACGGTCGCTAATCTATTTGAGCAGGAATTTGGTATCGAAATCGTTGATGCCGACGTGGTTGCACGACAAGTTGTTGAACCCGGAAGTGCAGGTCTAGAACAGATCACTCAACATTTTGGTCCTGAGGTGATTGAGGCGGATGGCACTCTCAATCGCGCCAGATTGCGCGAGATAATCTTTGCCGACCCGAGCCAAAAGGAGTGGCTGAATAACTTACTCCACCCAATGATTAGAGAGCAGATGTTGCAGCAGTTGGAAACGGTCCAATCTGACTATGCGCTACTCGTCATTCCTCTGATGGTAGAAAACAATCTACAGTCTCTGGCTGACAAGGTTGTGGTCGTTGATGTCGACCCAGAAACACAGATACAGCGTACTATTGAGCGTGACCAAGTAGACCAACAACAAGCCGAGGCAATTGTGGCTTCCCAGGCAAGCCGTGAGCAAAGACTCGCTATCGCCGATTACGTGATTAAAAATAATACAAAAAACCAAAAACTTTTGTATCAAATCACAGAATTACATAAAAAGTTTCTAGAAATGTGTAGGGGAAATCTGTGAGAATAAAGGATGAAGAATCCAGAGCTGCAGATTAATGACAACGCATTATTTTGAACATCCACTGAACGAGAAAACCCGCATTTATTTGAGGGTTGAAGCCCTGCTTAATCAGCTAAATGTGGCAGCTCAGTTCAGTGATAATATGCAGCATCTTATCTTCTACCGCTCCCTGTTTGATTTGCTCGAGATCTTTGAGCAGATACAGCTAAAGAGTGAGTTGGCCAAAGATATCGAAAAGCAGCGTCTGTCATACCGTTCTTGGTTAAACGTCGAGGGCGTTGATCAGGAAATGTTGCGCGATGTTCTAAATGAAGTCGATAGCGTTCACAGTGATCTAATGGGCGCAGAGCGTTTTGGTCAAAGCCTTAAAGAAGATCGTTTCCTCAGTGCAATTCGTCAGAGGTTTAATCTGCCTGGCGGATCTTGCTGTTTTGATCTTCCGGCTCTTCACCACTGGTTACACCTTCCACTCGAACAGAGGAAGGCTGATGCCGCTAAATGGTTAGATACGCTTCAACCTCTCGCCAAAGCACTCAATCAATGGCTAAAACTGACCCGTGAAACTGGTCATTTTCGAACCATCCAGGCAAGTTCAGGTTTCTATCAAAGTGATGCCGAAGAAGCAAATATCTTACGTTTAGAAATTCCGATGCATTTTGGGGTCTACCCAATGATCTCAGGTCATAAGAATCGCTTCGCAATTAAGTTTATTGAGTTCGACTCAGGCCAGGCTTCTGTTGCGAATGTCGAGTTTCAACTCGCAGTCTGCTGTTAAATACACCCACTAGCTAACACGCTATACTAGTTCAATACTATTTCTTGGTATTTAGAGAACCAACATGTCAAAGATTACCGTTGTACCTTGCCCACAATGTGGCACAGACGTAACATGGGGAGAACAGAGCCCCTTCCGCCCTTTCTGCAGCAAACAGTGCCAAATGATTGATTTCGGCGAATGGGCAGACGAAGAAAACTCGATTCCAGGCGCACCGGATATGTCGGATGCGGATGGTTGGTCGGAAGATCAGTACTGAGAAGCGAGAAGCGAGAAGCGAGAAGCGAGAAGCGAGAAGCGAGAAGCGAGAAGCGAGAAGCGAGAAGATCTTGGAAGGTTGACGTGAAAGCGTCAACCTTTTTTCTGGATTTTAGACGTAAGTCCCTAACAAACAACTCTGCTCAGCATCTATAACGTGCACCTCTCGAAGGGCGCAGCCCGTTCTAAATTCTCGTAGGACGAAGTCCGTTCTCGAAGCGCAGCGTTCTAATTTCTCGCTTCTCGCACGCTACTTCCTATACTCCGGCGGGATAGGCAATTCAGAGGCCTTAATACTAGGCCTTTGACCACCACGCTTACGATACTGCTTCAACTGGAACACGTAGGCTAATATCTGCGCCACTGCGGTAAACAGACCATCGGGGATTTCCTGCTCCAGTTCCGTCGAATGATACAAAGCACGGGCAAGCGGCGGTGCTGGCACCACATAGATATCATGTTCACGGGCAATCTCACGAATCTTCAGCGCCATATGATCAGTACCTTTCGCCACCACAATCGGCGCTCTATCACTGTCTTGCTTATAGCGTAGCGCTACTGAGAAGTGTTCCGGGTTGGTAACAATCACATCGGCCTGAGGTACTTCAGCCATCATACGACGCTGTGCAGCTTCACGCTGAAGCATTCGAATACGACCTTTAACTTCCGGTTTACCTTCCGTCTCTTTGTACTCGTCCTTAACCTCTTGCTTCGTCATTTTAAGCTGGTTGGCGTGTTGCCAGATCTGGAACGGTATATCTATTGCCACCACGAGCAACAGAGTGCAACTGATCAACAGAATGAAGTTAAGCAAGATATCAAGAGCATGGAAAATGTTTTGGGGATAGACATCCATACTCAATTGAAACAGGTCTTCTTTGGCCGCATTAATCAGGTAGAAGGCCATCCCCGAAACCAGTGCGACCTTGAGAATCGATTTAATCAGTTCAACCCAACTTTGTAGCCCAACCATTCGCTTAAGGCCACTAAGCGGATTCATTTTCGACCACTTCGGCATCGCCGCTTCAACTGAAAAACTAATCCCACCCACACCTGCCGCACCAATAAGCGCAGCAATAAACAGAGTCACGAGTATCAGCAGTAAGGGGAGGAGTAAACTTGATAGCGAACCCAGGGCGATATCGAACAGCTTCACCTGATCAAATATCTCTTCACGAGACAGGCTGAATAACCGTCCCATAGCGGTAAACAGCGCCCGTGCTAAACCTTCGCCAAACCACATTAGGGCGACGGAGCCAATCACCAGTACCGATACCGATGCGAGTTCTTTAGACCTTGCAACCTGCCCTTTTTCACGAGCCTGTTGCAAGCGTCTGGGCGTGGCGTCTTCTGTACGTTCCTGACCGTCTGACTCTGCCATTCAGCCTCCTAACAATTCAGCCTGATAAAGGAACAGATCTGCTGTTCACCCTGCAGCCAGAATATCTCATAGTGGTTATATAATCCTGCGATGATATACCAACAGATTAGTAGACCGACCATCAAAGCAAACGCGAAACCTAGCGAGAAGATATTTAGCTGTGGCGCGGCACGTGTCATAACACCAAACGACAGGTTAATCGTCAGCAACGCAATAATTCCAGATAGCGACATACTGAGGGCAACTTTAAACATGATACCGAGCCATAATGCCAGCTCACGAAAATCGACGGTCGTCAGTGAACCTGTGCCGATAGGGATCGACTTAAAGCTCATTACCACCAGCATTATCATTTTCAGGTGGCCATCGGTCGCCAAAAAGAACAGAGTAGCCAGAAACATGAACAGCTGACCAAGCAAAGGGGTATTCTGACCATTAGCCGGGTCAACCATTGAGGCAAAACCTAAGCTCGACTGCATACCAAGGATCTGACCAAGTATGACGAAGGTTTGAATCATAAACTGGGTCACCGTTCCCATGGCAACACCAATAATGATCTGCTCCAGCAGAGTCATAAAGCCAGCAAAGGAGACAAGCTCAATAGTATCGGGAACAGCAGGCAGGGCTGGCATCACCGCAAAAGTAATCGCTAAGCCAAGATAGAGACGCACCCGGGTAAAGACGAAACGTGCCCCTGTGACCGACATAACCATCAGCATCGCTGCTATACGGGTGTACGGCCAGAAGTAATTGGCAATCCAGTCTAAAACCAGGCTAGTCGGATACTCCATAGCAAAACCTAGTAGAGCACCTGAGGCATACGCTCAATCATGCTAAAGAAGAACTCCATCAGCATCTGCGTCATCCAATGAGCGAACAGCATCAAAGCCAACAGAGTAACGATTAGACGAGGTAAGAAACTTAATGTCTGTTCGTTAATTGACGTTGCCGCCTGGAAGATAGCGACCACCAAACCAATCAGCAGACTGGGAATGATAATCGCACACACCATGATAAGCACCATCCATAGTGATTCGCGGAAAAGCTCAACAAACATTTCAGGAGTCATCGTTTTTCTCCCGTCACAAAGCGAAACTGCCGGCCAAGGTCGACAATATTAGGTTCCAGCCATCAACCAGAACAAATAGCATCAGTTTAAATGGCAAAGAAACGATCATTGGCGAAAGCATCATCATACCCATCGCCATCAGTACCGAAGCAACCACCAAGTCAATAATCAGAAACGGCAGGAACAACATAAATCCAATCTGGAAGGCGGTCTTAAGCTCTGAAGTGATAAAAGCTGGGATTAACACCGCCATAGAGACATCTTCCGGCGCCGTCGCGGTAGAACCGGAAATATTAACGAAGGTTTCCAAATCTTTAACGCGCGTCTGCTTAAGCATAAAGTCTTTCATCGGCGTTTGAGCCAGATCGAAGGCCTGACGTGCCGTGATCTGCTCATTGATATACGGCTGAATGGCATCATCGTTAATCTTACTCAAAACCGGAGACATGATGAAAAAGGTCAGGAAGATGGCAATACCAATGATCACCTGATTAGATGGCGTCTGCTGCAAACCCATAGCCTGACGCAGAATCGACATCACCACGACAATTCGCGTAAATGAGGTCATCAATATAACCATGGCAGGCAAGAAGCCGAGCATGGTCATTAGCGCCAGAATCTGCAAGTTGATCGAGTAGTCTTCGCTTCCGTCCGAGTTAGTCGTCATGGTGAAGGCTGGAATTCCCCCTCCGCTACCAACTAAGCTACCTGTCGCGATGGTTTTAGATGCACCTTGCTCTTTTTCCATTGCAGTGACCGTCACCGAATCGCCTGGGGCAATATTGGCAGGTACTGGAGTTGCGATTTCCTGCTGTGCCAGTGCTAACCCAGAAAACAGAGTCATCACTAAGGTCAGTAAAATCGTCACCAAATTAGATGCTTTTATCATTCTTCTTCAACAGCTGAGTCAGTTGACTTGCAAACGGACCGTTAGCCATCTCCTCCTGAGACAAAGGTTTATCCAGCTTTGAGATAAGTTGAATCGATTGAGGTGTCACCCCAACTAAAAACTGCTCTTCACCCGCTTGAACAATGACGATGCGTTCACGGTGACCGACCGCGATCTGACGCACGACACTAAGACCTTTCTGGTTAACCAGCGCAGGGACACGCATACGCTTTAGTAGCCACGCCAGTAATAAGATAAAGGCCACAACGAACACGAGCGACCCAAAAGTGGTCGCCCAGTCTAGTTGGCTGCCAGGTGCAGCAGCCAGTGCGGAAGGTGAAAGCAAACTAAGGGAGTAAAGTAAGTACCCCCTAACTTTGAAAGTCATACAATACCTAACATTATCGCAGTTTCTTAATACGCTCTGTCTGACTAATTACGTCGGTCAAACGAATACCAAACTTGTCGTTGACCACAACCACTTCGCCGTGTGCAATCAAGGTACCGTTAACGAGTACGTCAAGAGATTCACCTGCCAGACGCTCTAACTCAACTACCGAACCCTGGTTCAATTGCAGTAAGTTACGGATACTGATCTGTGAGCGACCGACTTCCATAGAGATGGTCACAGGGATATCTAATATCGTATCCAGTTTACGACGTTCATCGTCAGAGATTGGTGACGAAGTGTCTTCCAGCTCATCAAGCTGAGCAGACATCACTTCATCTACATCGATCTCTGGTGCACTTGGATCTTCACCTAATGCCGCAGCCCATTCGTCCGCCAGTTTTTGGTCGTCACTCGGTTCCATACCTGTTACCTATTTCTTCTCTTAATCTTCGATTTCGCCGTCTTCTTCTTCTAATTCAGAAATAACATCTTTTCCGAGGAAGGCGATATCCGTTTTAACCACATCAGGGCGTTTAATTTTCTCTGATACCTGAACTGCTAAATTCTCGCCGGAGCGACCCATTTTCACCCTGAATGTTGGCAGTTCTTCAACAAACATCACTGCGTGTTCCGGCATAGTGACGGGAATGATGTCACCAGGCTGCAACTCCATCAAATCACGCAGTGAGATATCTTGCTCTAATAAATCGACACGGAAGTTAACGGGTACATCCATGATCTCTTCTCGTAGCGCTGTACTCCAACGTACGTCAGTTTCCATCTTGTCCGACTGAACACCCGCATCGAGTAGTTCACGGATTGGCTCAACCATTGAGTACGGCATGACAACGTGGAAATCACCACCACCGCCATCGACTTCAATGTGGAAGGAGCTGACAACAATCACTTCTGTCGGGCTAACAATGTTCGCCATGCTCGGGTTTACTTCCGAGTCGAGGTATTCAAACTCAACCCCCATTACTGGAGACCAAGCTTCTTTGTAATCTTCAAAAACAATTTTTAGTAATAGTTGAACAATTCGACGCTCAGTTGGTGTGAACTCACGACCTTCGATACGAGCGTGGAAACGTCCGTCACCGCCAAAGAAGTTTTCTACCAGAATAAACACCAGGCGCGCTTCCATAGTAATCAGCGCGGTACCTTTTAGTGGTCTGAAGCGTACCATGTTAAGACTGGTAGGAACGTACAAGGTATTTTGGTACTCACCAAACTTCATCATCTGTACGCCGTTGATTGATACTTCCGCGGTCTTTCTTAGCATGTTGAACAGACTAATTCGCATATGACGGGCAAAACGCTCGTTAATCAACTCGAGCGTTGGCATCCGACCACGAACGATGCGGTCTTGCGATGAAAAGTCAAAGTCTACGGCACTTGCGTCCTTCTCAACGACTTCTTCTTCGACTTCATCGACATCATCAACTCCGTGTAGGAGCGCATCAATCTCGTCTTGGCTTAATAGATCAGTCACTCATCACCTACTGCATTACAAAATCGGTAAATAGCACGCGTTCGATCACTGGCTGGCCTACCGCACGATTCAAACTGGCTTTAATGTCGTCTGTCGCTTTTTCTCTCAGCTCGACTCGCCCATTGGCGGTGCGCAACTGGTCGACAGTCGCTGATGCAAATGTGCTTAACAGTGAGCTTTCAATCAGCGGAGAGTGGTAACGGGCAAGATTTTCATTTTCCGTACCACGAACCATTAACTGTACTTTTATCTGAACTAAACGATCTTTTTTGTCGCCAGTAACATTAAATAGAAATGGTTGGGGAATATTAACGTAAGCCACTGGATCTTCTGGTGTGGTCACTTGCTGCTGCGCTGTTTGCTCGGTTTCTGCACCTTCATCCGATCCCATTAGGAAAAATGCGGCACCACCGCCACCAGCGAGTAATACTACGACAGCAATGATAATGATGATCAGCTTACCTTTGCCTTTGGGTGCTTCCGTTTCGACTTCTTCAACTGCCATAACTTAACGTTCTCTATCTCTTTGTTTTATACAGTTTAAGCGTAATAACTAATTCCATCACGCTTTGCAGCGACATTCAAATCAAGATTGATGTCTGGTTCAAGGTTTTCTTCACCTGAGAAGCCCTGATTGCTGCCTCCTTGACCGGAATTGCCCTGTCCGTTGTCGGCATAACGTCTTTGTTGCTGACCTGAGGCTTGCTGTTGAACCGAACTATCACCCAATTGTACACCCTGCTGAGCAAGCATCTCACGTAATCTAGGCATCGATTGTTCAATCACATCACGCGCTTGTTGGTTAGCCACTGTGAAGTGAACCGTAGCCGCATCACCATTCATGTTCATACGGATTTGAAGTCGGCCAAGCTCCGGCGGGTCAAGACGAATATCAATATTCTTGAGGTTTTTCGACATCATCATTTGCACTCGTTCAGCCACTTGATCGCCAGCCAGTTCTCTAGTTAGCTGCAGAGGTGACTGTGCGGCAGCTTGTTCTGCACGAATTTGTCCTAATCCATTGGTACCCGGCTGGCCTGAAGCCTGAGCTAGCTGCTGCGCAAATCCTGAACTTGATTCAGAAGCCTGCTGGCTACCCTCTTTACCACTACCCAGTTTACCAAGCGTGCCAACCGCTTTGGCGCCCATAGCAGCTTTAAGCACTGCCTGATCCTGAAGTAAAGCGCTGTTTGGGGCTGCCGCGACCTGCTGCATCTGACTCGCCACGAGTTCATTTGGCATGGCCGACAATGCTGACTGATTCTGTGCAACTTGCGCTGCCCCCTGAGAGAGCTGAGCCTGAGCTTGTTGGGCAGTAAGTGCCTGATGAACTGACTGGGCCACTGCGGCTTGCTGCGCTTTAGGCGCGGTATCCGGTTTAATCACCACTTCGTCAGCAATCACTGTTTCGTTAGAGGTTGCCCATGGAATTGCACCCGCGGTCACTGCAGCCGCTGTAATAGCACTATCCGCAGCCACTTCACTTTGAGCCTCACTAGCGACTGAAGCAGCTTGATTAGCAGGGCTAGAACCTTGAGTAACCGTTGCTGCTGACTGAACCGGTTTATCTGCCAATGTTGCTGCGGCTACGCCACCTGCAACAACAGCACCCGCAGCTAGATCGATAGATTCTGCCGATGAATCACTCTGTTTTGCTGGCTGTTCCGTTGACGCTTGCTTAGCAACCTGTTCTCCCTCAAGTGCCATTTTTTCACTATTTTGTGCAGCCGTTTGAGATTGTTGCTCACTAGCAACTTTCGCCGCGACGGAGCTGGTAATCACAGTATCGTTATTGACATCTTTTGTTTGTTGCTCAGTAGCAGTCTGCTCGCTCTCTTGTTTGATAAATCGTTGTGCTGATTCAGGTACAAGGACCTCCTCACCATCAGCGTTAACCACGACCTGTTTCGCTTGCGCTGGCTCTGTTTTTTCCGCAGCTAGCTGAGTTTCTTCACCCTCGACTGCCACCTCCTGAGCCTGCTTGCTCAGTGCGGCGGTAGTAACCGCTTTATCTGCTGTAGCATTCTGCTCTGCCTCAATATCAACCGCTTGCTGTGACGTGTTTTGCACAGCAGTCACTTCCTCTGGTGGCAACTGTTTGCCGTCATTTGGCTGAAGCGCTTTATTCGCACTATCCAGACGCTGAAGGACTTGATCATTTTCTGATACGATTTTCGCTGCAGACTGAGGACTCTTTTCCTCTCCGCTTTCGGCGACACTCTTTTCTACCTTAGCACCTTCATCAGACGTAGCACTCACTGCTTTGGCATCGCTGTCACCCTCTTCAGACGCGAGGAGTTCATCGACAGTCTGACCTTCAGTTACTTCAGCCTTAACACTTTTTTCTGTTGCTTCACCTTTAGTTAGCGCAACTTCTTCGCCATCAGCCGATGTCTGCTTGACCTTAGCCGCTCCCTCTTCAGAGCCGCTCTCGCCCTTAATCAAAGCGGCCAGTTTGGAAAAGAAACCACCCGTTTCCGAGGTTTCCGCGCTCGCTTCTCCACCCTCAGTGGTGGCTTTGGTCACTTTTGGACTTTCCGATACCGATGATAAATTGATATTCATATCAGGTTCACTCACAGTTGCTTCACGCCGAGATGGCTCTACGCGGCAAAGACGCCGATTTATTGCATACAAGTTGTAAGAACAATTGCAAGAAATACGCCAAAGAGGAAGAAAGGCTGACTTTCGTCACAAAGGTGAGAGGTTAGTTCGAAGTTCGACGCGAATACTGCAGGGTAGAAAACTCATCCATCTGCTTTTGCTCGCGAATATCCTGCAAACGCTGTTTTTCTGTCTGTTTCTTTTCAATTAACCACTCGTAAGAGCGGCGCTGCTTACGACTCTCAAGCCAGTTTTGTTCACAGCCATCAACCTGGCCTTTAAAGTGTGCCTCGGCCTGTTTCTGCTTAGCTAACGTTTCATCGAGTGTAGTTAAGAATCGATTGAGGTGGGAGTATTGGCTGGCCGTTAAACCCTGCTGACCACGGTCGACTAACTGCTGGCAGTAGTCGAGACGATACTTTTCAATCTGTTCCAGCTGTTGGTAGTACCCTTCAAGCTCCGTTCTGGCCTGATTAAGAGCTAGTACCGCTTGGTTTTCACGATCCTTTGCCTGTTCTAAAAGAAACTCAAGTGCATTATCCATCAGCCTTATTCTCCTTGCAGCAGTCCGCGCAACATGTTGATACACATGTCATAAGGCACAGATTCTTTCATCGATTGTTGCAAGTAGGTATCGAGCTTAGGTTTGAGAGTAAAGGCGCCGTCAATGGCTGGATCGGTACCCGGTTTATAGGCGCCAATCGAGACCAGATCCTGATTTTTACGACAGATAGAGAGTACCTGACGAACCGCTTTAGACATCAAGACATGTTCTTCAGAAGTAATCTGCGGCATAACACGGCTGACCGACTTCTCAACGTCGATAGCTGGGTAATGACCGGCATCCGCCATTTCTCGCGATAGCACTACGTGACCATCAAGAATCGCTCGTGATGCATCGGCAATTGGGTCCTGTAAGTCATCACCTTCGGTTAGTACGGTGAAGAAGGCAGTAATCGAGCCTTGTTCCGGACTGCCGTTACCCGCGCGCTCCACAAGAGCTGGCAGCTTAGCAAACACCGATGGCGGATAACCCTTAGTTGCTGGCGGCTCACCGACAGAGAGGGCAATTTCACGTTGTGCCTGAGCAAAACGGGTTAGAGAGTCCATAAGTAGCAGAACATCTAAGCCCTGATCACGAAAGTACTCCGCAATCGTCAGTGCGGTTTGACAGCCTTTAAGGCGCATCAGAGGCGAGGCATCGGCAGGCGCGGCAACCACTACAGAGCGCTGACGACCGTCAACACCCAGGATCTCTTCAATAAATTCTTTAACTTCGCGGCCACGTTCACCAATCAGACCAACCACGACCACCTGAGCGGTGGTACCGCGCGTCATCATGCCGAGGGTCACCGATTTACCCACACCCGAGCCGGCAAACAGACCGATACGCTGGCCTTTACCGACGGTCAACAATCCGTTGATCGCCTTAATGCCAACATCAAGAGGTTCAGAAATAGGCTTTCGCGCCAGAGGGTTGATAGGTTCAGCGTTGAAAGAAGCTCGTTTTTCGGTGTAGATAGGACCAAGCCCATCAAGTGGATTACCCACGCCATCGATAACACGACCAAGCAGCTCCATACCGACAGGCAGGCCTGTTTCGCTGGTCAATGGTGTTACTTTGGCACCAGGTAGCACCCCTGTGATCTGCTCACTTGGCATCAGGTAGAGGTTATCACCGGAGAAGCCGACTACCTCTGCTTCCATCTCCCCTAGCATGGTCTCAACTTTACACAGGCTACCGATAGGTGCACGGCAGCCCGTTGCTTCCAGCGTTAAGCCGACAACCCGAACGAGTTTACCGGATGCGACAGGACGACAGGTAAGTCCTTGGGTTTTGTATTGGGAAAGACGATCAGCCAGCGCCAGCACTACTCACCACCTTGGTGGCGATTCACCCCACAAAAGCTTTGAATAACGCTGCGAATGCGGTCTTCAAGGCGATAGTTAACACTCGACTCTCCCGCTTCAATCTGGACGTCGCCACGGTTAAGCGCAGGTTCACTCATCAGGGTCCAGTTACGGAAGTTAAGTTGCTCTTCGCCATAAGATGAACGAATAATCTCTACGTCATCCGGGTGAAGTTTTAAAGTGATGGCATGACCGGAGATCGGCAGTGACTCTACCGACTGTTTAATGGTATCAAGGATCACCTGAGGATTGGTTTGTACTTCAACGTGCACCACCTCTTTGACTAAGGTGAGTACCATGTCGACCAGTTGCTTTTCAACCTGAGCATTCATTAACTCAAGTGGCTGAGCAAACTGGTTAGCCAGGCCGATAAAGGTTTCTACTTGCTGCTGGATAAATTCCTGCCCAGCGGCAACACCTTCAATCTTACCCGCCTCTAAACCTTCTTGGTGACCCTCTTGTAAGCCTTGCTCTTTGCCTTTTTCGTAACCTTGCTTAAAGCCCGCTTCCTGTCCCTGATGCAGACCTTCCTGATAAGCTTGTTGCTTAATCAGTTCGATCTCTTCTTCGGTCAGTTCTTTTGGTGCTTCTTCGGCAACAGGCTCAGCCACAGGCATCCAGCTTGGGTCATAGTTCATCGCTGTCTCTTTCGCCTGTTTATGGGTTTGAGCCGTGTAATCAGGCATACCCCAACGCTCTGGCTTTTCTACCAGATCATCATTTTCAAGACGTAAAAAACCGCGTTTTCTTTCCCCAGACATAGATACCCTACTTATTTATATTATAAGAACTCGTCTGCGCCGCCACCTAGCATGATCTCACCAGAGTCAGCCATACGACGGGCGATAGCCAGTACTTCTTTCTGTGCTGCTTCAACATCAGACACTTTAATTGGTGGCATGGCTTCAAGGTCATCACGCATCATCTCAGCTGCACGTTTAGACATGTTCTTGAAGATCTTCTCACGCAAGGAGTCATCAGCACCTTTAAGCGCACGCTGAAGCGCATCCTGCGGAACATCGCGCAGAAGTTTCTGAATACCCTGGTCGTCGACTTCGATAAGGTTTTCGAACACGAACATCAGATCCTGAATCTGAGTTGCCATGTCTTCGTCTTGATCGCGGATTTGATCCATCAAGATACCTTCGACGTTGTTGTCCATGTAGTTCATGATCTCTGCCGCTGCCTTCAGGCCGCCAATCTTGGCCGCTTGAGCACCAGCCTGACCCGCGAACTGTTTCTCCATGATTTCATTCAGCTCAGCCAGTGCTGATGGTTGAACTTCTTCAAGGTTAGCGATACGCATCATCAGGTCTAGACGGTCACGTTCAGCAAACTGAGAAAGGATCTCCGCTGACTGGTCCGGCTCAAGGTATGAAAGTACGATAGTCTGAATCTGAGGGTGTTCATTGATAATGATGCTGGCCACCTGACGTGGATCCATCCATTTCAATGAATCAAGACCTTTAGAACCAGTACCCAACAGGATTTGGTCAACAAGGTTATTGGCTTTATCTTCACCTAACGCAGCGACCAGAGCATTACGCATAAAGTCTTCGCTGCCCATACCAATGTTGGTGTACTTCTGAATATCTTCCAGGAAGGCACGGTGGACGGCACCAACCTTATCCTGGCTTAAGTCAGCAGCACGCGCCATGGCGCTACCAACTCGTTGAACTTGTTTTGGTTCAAGATGACGAATAATACCCGCAGCGTCTTCCTCATTAAGACTGAGTAAGAGAATCGCCGCGCGCTCTTCGCCCGGGATTGTAGATATATCCACGGTGTTTTCTGCTACCTCACCGCCCTCTTCCTGTGGAACTATTTCGTTAGGCATCCTGCATCCAATTCTTCACAACTTGTGCCGCCAGTTCAGGTTCGTTCGCAACAAGCGCACGGACTGCTTTCAGCACATCTTCGTCTTTGTGTAGGTTAGGCAAGTCTATGCTTGAGCCAAACTCAAACAACTCGCCACCGTCTAAGTCACCACCAATTAAGCTGGTTTCTCCATCAGCACCGATTGGTAGGCCATCTGGTCCGTAAAGTGAATCTTCATCTTCATCAGACGCAGGGTTGAGGAGTTTCTTCATTGCTGGGCGGACAAGTACCAACACCACCACAATGATAACCAATGCACTTGCAAACCAGCGGATCCAGTCATTAAAGTTCGGATGTTCCCAAATAGGTACATCAGCAATAACTTCGGTTTCCGGTACTGCAAACTGCATACTTAATACATTAAGCAGGTCACCACGAGCTTCACTAAAGCCCACCGTGCCAATCAATAGCTGTTTAATAGAGTTTAGTTCAGCATCAGAGATAGGCTGGTAAGTTGTCTCACCAGTATCGGGATTGACCGTAGCGCGGTTTTTCACAGCAACGGCAACTGTCTGACGATTAACGACACCTGTCTGGCGACGTTCATGGCTGATAGTGGTATCAAGCTCAAAGTTACGTGTGGCCTCTTTATGCACCGAGCCCTGACCAAGCGTTGTACCGTCTTTCATCTGCGCGACATCTTGCGGAATTGACGCGTCTGCCGGTGGCTGGTTACTCAGAGCACCAGGCACACCCGCTACGATGTTGCCGTTGTTATAGTCTTCAAGAGTGTATTCACTACGAGTGGATGGCGTGTTCGGGTCAAAGCTCTTACGAGTCTGTTCCACAGCACTGAAGTCCAATTCAATATCTACTTGCGCGGTATAGTTACCAAAGCCAAGAATTGGGATCAGCACTGAATCAATTTTTTCACGCAAAGCTTCTTCTTGTTTGCGTTCAAGTTCATGTTCTTTACGACGTGCCGACGAAGCAGCATCCTGACTACCAGAGCTTAATAGACGACCATGTTGATCGGTAACGGTAATACGGTTCGGTTTCATACCAGGCACGGCACTGGAAACCATATCAACCACAGAATCAACCTCTTCTTGCTTGAGGTTGGCGCCTGTTTTTAATGTCAGGAATACCGAAGCTGACGCTTCTTGGTTATGACGAACGAACACACTCTGCTTAGGTAGTGCAAGTAGTACACGTGCTTTACGCACCTGCTTCATCTCTTCGATCGCTTTTGATAACTGGCGCTCACGACTAAGCTTTAAGCGCTCTTGCTCAAGACGTTGCGAAACACCAAACCCCATATCTTGTAGCAAGATATCGTCGCCGGCATGGGTTTCTTGATTAAGCCCTGCACGAACCATGTCGAGCTTAAGAGTATTAAATTCACTGGTCGGAACCAGGATAGTATTACCATCTAACTGGTAATCGAGTTTCTGTTGATCAAGGTAATCAAGAACTGGGATCAGCTCTTCTGTCTCATACACGCCTAGTGGACGCATTTCTGGCTCTTTAACCCAGAAAAACAGCATCACAATCAAGGCAACACAGATGGAGATAGACAGAACAAGAACGACTTGGCGTAAAAGGTCTAAGTCCCCTACTGCCATATCAAACTTAGAACTGCTTTTCTCATCCAGATCTGGATTTTGAACGTCGGTATCAAGGTCCGACGTCGCTAACATTGCGGTGTCGGCACTGCCTTCAGATACTGTCAGGTCGGTTGATTGATTTTGCTCTGCCACAGACTTTACCTAAAACTTAAACTGGCATGTTCATTAATTCTTTGTACGCTTCAACCAGCTTGTTGCGTACCTGAATTGTTGCATCGAACGCGACGCTAGATTTGTTTCTAGCGATCATTACATCAGACAAAGAGACATCCGCGTCACCGCGATCGAATCGCATCTGTAGATTTCCGGATGTCTTGGATAGGCTATTAACGTTATTGATGGCACTATTCAGCATTTGACCGAAGTCAGCGCCTACAGTTTGTCCTGTCGCAGTTGGCTTGGTGCCTCCTGCTTCAAACATCATTGCTTGCATTTCGCTTTGAAAACCATCAATTCTCATCAAAACCTCAGTAGTCAACTATTTGACTAAACATAGTGCTGGAGTTATGACGCTGCAATCCTCGTGCCACGTCCATTTGCCAGACAGAAAATAGCACGTTAGTTCGGAATATCAATCCCGGCATCACGCATTTTTGCTAACTTGTAGCGTAAAGTTCTTGGGCTAATGCCTAATTTTTCAGCCATTTCCTTCCGACGCCCATTACACTCCTCTAAAGTCTCAAGGATAATCGCGTATTCCTGATCACGTAATTCACCACCCAGCCCAGTGCCTGAGGTTAGGCTGCTGTTTGTTTCAGCGACTGGTTTAACGTCCGGAACCTGAATTTCGCCGCTTTCCACCGCAACCTGCAAACTAGAGGCATCCTGCCAATCAAGGCCCTCTAACAATATATGCTCACAGTCGATCAGGGCATTGTCACTTAAGATTAGAGCGCGCTGCATAACGTTATCCAATTCGCGTACATTACCCGGCCATGTGTACGACATAAGTTTATCTGTCGCACCCGCGGTAAGTGTTGGAACTGGCATACCCAATTTTTGGCAATTTCTTTCAATCAGGTGTTTGGATAATGGCTCGATATCTCCCGGACGCTCACACAGTGCCGGCCATGCAATTGGGAAAACATTCAGTCGGTAGTAAAGGTCTTCACGGAAGTTTCCTTCCTGAACATATGTCTTCAGATCTCTGTTACTGGTCGCCAACACACGTACATCCAACTTGATGCTCTTACGGCTACCAAGACGTTCTACTTCACGCTCCTGAAGAACACGCAGCAGTTTAGCTTGCAGGCTTAGATCCATTTCACTGATTTCATCAAGCAAAATAGTGCCGCCCTGAGCCTGTTCAAATTTGCCCGGACAGGCTTGCACCGCACCAGTAAACGCGCCTTTTTCATAACCAAAAAGAGTCGCTTCTAACATGTTGTCAGGGATCGCCGCACAGTTAATCGCGACAAATGGGCCATCTTTACGATTCGACGCATTGTGGATGTAACGTGACATCACCTCTTTGCCCGAACCACTTGGCCCTAATACCATGACACTGGCATCGGTTTTAGCTACTTTGTCTGCCAGAGCAAGTAATTTGATACTCTTTTCGTCTGCGACGACTGCGTCACCATTATCGTCCGATTTAACCGGAGCGTAGCGGCTGACCATGTTAAGCAGTACCTCTGGCGCAAATGGCTTAGCCATATAGTCAATCGCACCATCTTTCATCGCTGAAACTGCGTCTTCAATGTTGGCGTAAGCCGTCATCAGTAGCACAGGCAGATTTGGCCAGTGCTGTTTAATGTTTCTCAGCAGAGCCAAGCCGCCCATTCCTGCCATCTGTACGTCAGAGACAACAATGTCGACATTATTCGACTTGAGTTTGACCAAGGCATCTTCAGCACTATCTGCTTCTAGCCATTCATAGCCAGCTAGAGCCAAGGTATCGACTAATGCTTCGCGTAGACCTTCATCATCTTCTACAATCAGTACCTTACTTTGAGCCATTATCTTTCTCCAGTCATAGCTTCTTGCTCAGGATTAGAGGTTCGTTCAAGCGGAATACACATGGTAAAGCACGCTCCGTCCCCCTGTTCTGAAATGAGTTCCAACCTTCCATCGTGGGCACGGCACACCATTTGTACCACCGCTAGCCCAAGGCCCGTTCCCTGTGAACGTGTTGTAAAGAAAGGTTCCATGATCTTATTCTGTAGCTCCTTCGGTACACCGGGACCACTGTCCTGCACTGAAATCTTGAGCTCCCCATTTACGGGTCTGAAAAACACATCGACCTGAGACTGTTTACCTGCGATCTGAATCGCGTTCATCACCAGGTTACTTAGTGCCGATGCAATCGCATTCGCATTACCTAATAATTCGGTCTGCTCCTGCTCTACTTCGAGATAATAATCAATTTGGTTGTTTTTAAGTGCAGTCTCAACCATAGGTGAGAACTCGCTAATCAGTTGTTCAACGGTAAACGGTTTAACAACTTTATTGTCACCACCTTTGGCAAACAGCAGCATGTCATTGACCTGTTTTTCCAGATCATGGAGTCGGTCCATTAATTTGTTCTGGAAGCGATCTTTCGTCGCTGGAGGCAAATTTGGAGCTGCCAGGTTCGAGGCATAAAGCATTGCACTAGAAAGTGGCGTACGTACCTGATGGGCAAGCGAAGCAACCATTCGACCTAGTGAAGAGAGACGCTGCAAATCACTGATACGCGATTGAAGTAAGCGTGTTTCGGTCAGGTCGGTAATCAGAATCAACTGACCCGTTGTTGAAGCGGAGATGGCCAGTCTTACCTTGCGTCCATTGCGCAGTGATATCTCGTGACCATCATCTTCACGAGGTGCAAAAGCCTGTTGAATGATTTCAAACCATTTCTCACCGACCAGTGGGATTTCCAATAGTCGCTGAGCTTCAGGGTTTGCTTCCTGCACAACCCCTTGGGTATCAAGCAGGATCACACCAGCTGGCATCACATCGAGTACCTGCTGATAACGCTCTACTTGCTGTTCTAATGTGCCCAACGGCATTGGATTATCCGTTGACGAAGTTGAATGCATGACGTATTTCTGCCTTAAAAACTACAATAGCCTGCCATGCAATAAGCAAGCCAGGCTATTTTTATTTATTTTCAACAACTTAATGTCAGGTCGAAAAATTGACAGTCAATAAATGAGCGTTTTTAGCGCTGTAGATTGTACTTTCTCATCTTCTCAACCAGAGTTGTACGACGCATTCCAAGCATATCTGCTGCCCGGGCAACAACACCACCCTGAGCTTCCAACGCCTGATTGATCATGTTGACTTCAAGGTCTGCCAGCATCTCTTTTAAGTTAACCCCTTCTGGAGGCAAACTCTGCGGAGCATTCTCGTTCTCTTGGAACAGGTCACTTTCAAAACTGAAGTCTTCAGAGAAGATATCCTGTAACGCATCGCGTTCCTGCTCTTCTACCGACTCCAAGTTGTTGTACTCTGGCTGGAACTCAGGAATATCACTGTATCGGTACTTAGTCGGTAAATGATTCACATCGACCAGGCTGTTTGGATAGAGGATAATCATTCGTTCAACCAAGTTAGCCAGCTCGCGCACGTTACCAGGCCACTCATGTTCCATTAATGAGTTGATAGCACGAGGAGTAAAACAGATCGGCTGTGCCCCTTCAGACTCCATACGTGTCATTAACTCTTGCAACAATAGCGGGATATCATCTTTGCGATCGCGCAGAGCAGGCATCTCGATTGGGAAGACATTAAGTCGGTAGTAGAGATCTTCGCGGAACGACTCATCGTTGATCATCGTCTCCAGATCACGATGGGTTGCAGCGATGACGCGTACATCTACACGGATCGTGGTGTTACCACCGACGCGCTCAAAACAGCGCTCTTGCAACACACGTAACAGCTTTACCTGCATTGGCATCGGCATGTCACCGATTTCATCAAGAAACAGTGTGCCACCCTCGGCAAGTTCAAAGCGCCCTTTACGTGATGTAATTGCACCAGTAAACGCCCCTTTCTCGTGACCGAATAGTTCACTTTCCAGCAGGTCTGGTGGAATTGCACCACAGTTAATCGGCACAAAAGGTCCATTTCTGCGCGCAGAATGGTAATGGATGTTACGTGCAACCACTTCTTTACCAGTTCCTGATTCGCCAAGGATCAGAACGTTGGCTTCAGTGCTGGAGACTTGCTCAATAAGGTGTCTAACTTCTTTGATGCCATGGCTTTGGCCTACCAGGCTACGGAAAAGAGTATTTTTACGTGACGACGAAGGTACGTTAACCCCTTTACGACCGAGAAAATCTTTACAGTGGCGCAGGGCTTCACTTAATTGCGGATAATTTAGGGGATATTCCAGTTCACCGACATAGTTGGTCAGTTCTTCAACTGGATAAGAATGCTTTCCTGCAATCAGTAGTGGTATATGGTTAGCCTTAGATAGCTTGTCACTCAGCTTGGTAGATAACTTCTTGTCGTTGAGAGACCCCAGAATGCAGCCTGCCCAAACTCGCGACCAATCGAGATCGTCAAGTTGATCAGAGCTAATGGCCTCACACTGTTCTCCAACAAATTCTAAAATATTACTCAGATTAACACGTGCATTCGCATCGTCTTCAATCACAAGTAGTTTCGCTAAACCTTGCATAGGTGAGATTGATTGCCTTTATTGTAAAACGTTGTGGCTGGATAATAATTCTAACGTCATTTGTAACTATAGATCAGATACATCAGACAATTGACAAATTACAGCAACAAAAAAAGCCACTGGTCCGTTAGTGGCTTCTATTCTATTTGATAAAAAAAATAAGGCAACCAAGCAATTACTTGATGTGACGTTAAGCCAAAAGCTAATAAGTCATATTATTCCACTCATCACACATTTCTATACAAAATGTATGCAACTGCCTAACTATCGCTAAATTCCTACATCATTAGCAGTCAAATTGTGATACTCGTTCGGGATCTGATCCCAAGCCGACTTAATTTCGCGAATGATTTCAATAACATCGTCGATTGGCTGTGGATTATTCTGATGGTTTGCTTCTGTAATCTGAGTAATCATAAATTCATATAGCTGATCCAGATTCTGAGCAATATCTCCACCGTCGTCCATTGATAGACAGCTACGCAGACTAATAATGATGTCCAGCGCTTTACCCAGACGCTCGCCCTTAACGGGAATATTGCCTGCTTGCATCGCCGCTTTGCCTTGAATCAAACGTTCAATAGCGCCAGCCATTAGCATTTGAACAATTTTATGCGGGGAGGCCGCACTGAGCTGGCTATCAACCGATACCTTCTTGTAAGCCTGTAGTGAACCACGCATAACAACCCTCTTAGATTTATAAAAATTTTTGATACTGCTTAACGGAGCGTTTGCCATGGCGATACTTTTGTAATGCCATGCCCATTTCAGCAGTTTTACTACTCATTAACTCTACAACAGCTTTGGTTCTTTCAACCGCATCTTGCCACTGTTGTGATTTAGCAAGTTCTGGCTGCGAACTTACCGCTGCCAATAAACATTGCAATATCTGTTCCCTTGTATCGACCAACTCAATGATTTCTTCAGTCGATAGCTCACTCGCTGAAAGAGTTTCAGTAATTATTTGATCAACTTCACACAATTTAGTGAGTTGTTGTTCAAAGTCATTAGCCAAGGGCATTCATCATCCCCGCTAACTGTGACTGCATTTTACTGGTCGCATCCTGCATTGCCGTAAATTTGGCGTGGGTGCGCTTCTCTAAATTATCCATTCTGCGATCTAATGTCGCCTGATCATCCTGCAATCGGTAAGTGCGCTCAACCATACTGCGCTCGCGGTTACGAATCGAGCCAGTCACACCCGTCAGACCTTGGATCGCATCCTCTACTTTCTTAGCAAAGCCCTGATTACCACCAAAGAAGTCTTCTAACTTATTAAAGTTGTTGTTGAGCTGACGATCCAGCATGTCGTAATTGATTTCCAGATTACCCTGTCTGGTAGTGGTAATGCCGAACTCAGTGAGAGTCTTAAGCTCCTCTGGCGCCGGTTCCACTCGAGACGAAAAGACCGACTTCAAGCGTGAATCCGCACTGCGAACAATACTGTCACCCGCTAATGGTCCTGCCATACCTGTACGAGGGTCTACACCAGAAAGTTCTTGAGTCACCTGGTAAAACTGGTTGTAAGCAGCAACAAACTGCTCAATATCCTCACGCACACCCTGTCTGTCGTATTCAATATCGATTTCAGAAACCGGTTTACCTTTCTCGCTACGCCCTTTTAAGGTTAGGTCAACACCATCAATCGCGTCTTCGATGATGTTGTTGTTGCTCGAAAGCTGGGCAACACCATCAAGTAATACTTTAGCGTCTTGCGCTGCTTGTACTTCCGTCATACCCCGGTAGGTATCGAATGAGCGCTGAGCGGCATCCAGATCGGCCTGAGCCTGATCGATACGCTCGAGATACTCTCGTTCCTCTTGTGGAAGTTTAGCGCGCTCCATCTGTTTCGCTTGCTCTGGAGTGAGCTCACCTGTGGCGACACGTTGTGCCAGTGCAGCCTGTTCATCCGCGACTTTTTTCTCTAAACGTGCCTTTTCAGCATCGAGTTTGGCTTGCGCTTCTTTCGGCGTGACATAGGAGTCGGTTAAGGTACCAGAAGCGGTATTTGACCAGCCTGGAACATCAGGCGCTTTCTCTTTTGCTTTAGCGTCTAACTGCGGCTCTGGCTCCCAGTATGAGTCTAATAGTGTTCCTGAAGCGGTTTCACTCCAGCCGGGAATTCGTTCTTCTGGCTTTAGGTATTTGTTGGCTTCTATGCCCGCATTCGCCGCTGCAGTAGTCGCCGCTTTGGACATTTGATTGTCTGGCGTCGCCTCTTTTGCGGCATTGGGATCCGCACTTATTGCCGCCTGCTTTGAGGTATCGGCAATCTCTTGATCGACAACCTTTGCCGCATCGATGATTTTTTGTGCGACTTTATCGGCAACTTTTTTCTCTGCAGGGGTTAGAGGGGCAATCAGCTCCTGAGCGGCAGCACGTGCCCGTTCAAGATCTTTAACTCTTTGCTCGAGTGTTTTGTATTCGAGCTGTTTTAGCGTGTCACCCGGTTGGGCTTCCGCTCGCATTGAAATGTCATTGTCGCCACCGGAAACGTTGGACGCAACAATGAGACGGGGGCCGTCGACATCGTTAATGATTGCCGCACGTACACCCGGATTGGACTTGCTGCCGTTGATACCGCGAACGATATCAACGAGCTTAGAATTCTCTTGTACATCAATAGAGAATTTTTTTTCACCCAGTGAAATCTGCAACTTGCCCGGGCCAAATTTCGCATCTTCAGGTAATACATCCGATGCAATTTTATGGCTTTGGGCAAGTTGCAACACATCGATAGCATATCGACCAGCGATAGCATCAGTGGTTGCAGTCGCAGATACGACAGTGTCATTGGTAGTTTCCACTGTTCTTGCGGCAAAAGCTTTCTCCTGACGAAAGCTCGCCATCAAGTTTTTCATCGTATCCAGCGACTCTCTGAGTCGGCCATAAGCACTGATACTGGAATCAATCTGGGTTCGCTCATTGTCGATTCGTTGCTGTTTAGGAACACGCTCCGAATCTACAATTTTGCTGACCATAGAATTGATATCCATGCCAGAATTCATGCCTACAGGGCCAAAACTCATTCACTCACCTCAAGTACGATTACACCGTTTGGTTAACAAGCCCCGATGAATATCGGGCAGTCTGTTCCCTCAGGCGCCGTAATATCTCTAACATTTCCTCATCGGGTATCTGACGAATAATATCACCAGTATCCGCTTCATATATAGTCACAACATCTCTACCGGACTCTTCGTCCACCCTGAAGGACAAGCCTTTGTTGATCGACGAGATAAAATCATTCATCTGCTCAACAATCCTTTCACGCTCGGCCCTGTTTAGCTTCTCCCTCTCTTTCGAGGCTTCGATTGCTTTTTCAACAGTTTGAGACGCTTTTTCGCTTGCCTCAGTTGTAGAGACCTGCTCCTTTTGCGAGGAAACTTGCTGTACACCATCGTACTTTGAAGCAAGTTTAGTGCCACTTTCTGAGCCATAAGGCTGGATGTTCGATGTGTAGGATGGTATTTCCATAACGATCTCCCTTCCACCTTAGCAGGTCACAACATAACGTTGTACCAATAAGCTCCAATCGAACCTATCGATTAACCTAATAAGCTAAGTGCTGCCGACGGAGACTGCTTAGCTTGCGCTAGGACAGATGTACTCGCTTGCTGAAGAATTTGCGACTTAGTCATCGCCGTTGTTTCTTTAGCGTAGTCTGTATCAACTATCCGGCTACGAGAAGCATTAACGTTCTCATTAATGTTGTCTAGGTTACTGATTGCATGTCCGAAGCGGTTCTGGAATGCACCCAGTTCAGCACGTTGGCTATCAACCGTCTTCAAAGCACCATCAATAACAGACACAGCAAGCTGTGAACCTGCTACTGAAGTAACATCAACATCGGCAACTGTTCTCTCTTGAGCAGCACCGAAACCGATTTCTGAACCTAAACCACCACCGATTGTGACGTCAGTTGCAACCTTATTTGAAGCAGCAAAAAGTTGTAGCTTGCCCTCTTCGCCTACGGAAGCCTTAACATCAGCACTCTGACCGTTAATGTACGTAGCCAATTGCTCAATATCATCGCCAGCTTTAGCATTAATCGTGAGTTCTTGCGCCTCACCATGTACATCAGTATAGCCTAGGGTAAGATCTGTCGCCCCTGAAGAGACGGTCCAATCCGCTGCTTTGCCTTCTTGAGCAATATACGCTTTACCACCCATATCTATGGTGTCAGAACGCATGTTACCCATCGATAGCTGAACAGCCTCACCTGAGCTCGCACCAATTTGGAAAGATTGATTACCGAAGGTACCGTTAAGCAGTTTGTTACCACCGAATGAGGTGGTTTCTGCAATACGGTTTAACTCGTCGTTAAGAGCGGTCACTTCTTCTTGAATAGCGATACGCTCCGAACGGGAGTTAGAACCATTCGAAGATTGGAGTGCCAAATCACGCATACGTTGCAGAATGTTGGTTGTCTCATTCATTGCACCTTCAGCTGTCTGCGCAATTGAGATACCGTCATTCGCATTTTTTACAGCCATGTCTAAGCCACGGCTTTGCGAGTTCAAGCGGTTTGAGATTTGTAGTCCAGCAGCATCATCACGGGCACTGTTGATTTTGTACCCCGAAGATAGACGCTCCATCGATTTCTGCATGCCATCAGTCGCACCATTAAGGTAACGCTGAGCAGTCATCGCAGACACGTTCGTGTTTACGTTAATTGCCATATTTGATCTCCTTAGGCATTAGGGCGATGTATCTCAGCGTCTCTCACCTCGCTTCGATACATCTCATTTCTCTCAATCCTTTAACGGCCTGCTAAAAAATACCTTTAGAAATAAATTAGGCATTTTTATTAACTTTTTCCGCATGACGTAAGAATTAATAGAAAGATCAAATAGTTAGCAGAAACAAAAAAATCCAGCCGAAGCTGGATTTTTTGATCAAGGTCTCAATTAACCTAGTAGGCTTAGTGCCGAGTTTGGCGCCTGTTTTGCCTGAGCAAGGATAGAGCTCGAAGCTTGAGACAGAATTTGAGTCTTGGTCAGTGCAGTTGTCTCTTTCGCGAAGTCTGTATCTTTGATACGGCTCTTAGAAGCATTCACGTTTTCGTTGATGTTGTCTAAGTTGTTAATCGCGTGGTTGAAACGGTTTTGGAAAGCACCCAGCTCTGCACGGTGGCTATCTACGTATTTCAGTGCTGAATCAACAATCGCTACAGATTCTTGCGCGCCACCAACTGATGTAACATCGATAGTATCAACAGTTACTGCTTTACCTTCACCCATGCTTAGCTCACCTGCCAGACCACCAGCGAAGCTTACTGCGCCTTCAACTTTGTTGTTGCCAGCGAATACTTGTAGCTGACCATCTTCGTTTACTGACGCTTTAACCATGTCAGTTTGACCGTTGATGTAAGTCGCTAGCTCTTCGATATCATCACCCGCTTTAGCAGAGATGTTGATTGTCTGCTCAGCACCATCTTTTTCAGTCAGTGTGATTGCAAGGTCGTTTGCGCCAGCTTGAACAGTCCAGTCTTTATCTTTGCTGTTCGCAGCCTGGTAGCTTGTACCGCCCATGCCGATGTTGTCACTACGCATGTCGTTCAGAGTTAGCATTACTGCTTCACCGTTGTCAGCACCAATTTGGAATGACTTAGTCGCGTAAGTGCCGTTAAGTAGCTTGTTACCACCAAATGAAGTGGTTTCAGCGATACGATTTAGTTCGTCGTTAAGTGCTGTAACTTCTTCCTGGATTGCAACACGCTCTGATTTCGAGTTTGAACCGTTCGCAGATTGTAGCGATAGGTCACGCATACGTTGCAGGATGTTAGTTGTCTCGTTCATCGCACCTTCAGCAGTTTGCGCGATAGAGATACCGTCGTTAGCGTTACGTACTGCAACATCAAGACCACGGCTTTGAACGTTTAGGCGGTTAGAGATTTGTAGACCCGCTGCATCGTCTTTTGCGCTGTTGATCTTTGAGCCAGATGACAAACGCTCCATTGAAACTTGTTGTGCGTTGTTTGCGCTGTTTAGGTAACGCTGTGCTGTCATTGCTGCTACGTTAGTATTTACATTCACTGCCATGGTGATTTCTCCGTTTGATTTTCCGATGTATCCGGTTTCCGACGTCTCGGAAAACCAAAGTTTGTAGTTCTCTCAAAAGTTACTTTTATTAACGGCTCGGTTTCGAAAACCTTGAGTATTTTTTTAGTTTTTTCTTAAAAAAAATACATTTGGCGATAAAAACGTGATTAAGAGATAAAAAGAGTAAAAAAAGTGATTTTTTCGCTAAAGCTTCACTCGGGCCTGTCGATAACATTCTCTTTTTTGACAATTAACCGAGTAGAGTCAACGCCAGGTTCGGCTGCTGTTTAGCCTGAGCCAGTATTGAAGTACTGACCTGTTGTAAAATCTGTTGCTTAACCATCTGGGTTGTCTCTTTCGCGTAGTCAGTATCTTTAATCCGACTGTTGGAAGCCGATAGATTCTCGTTTACGTTAGAAAGATTATTAATCGCGTGGTTAAATCGGTTCTGCATTGCCCCTAGTTCGGCACGGTGGCTATCAACATACTTTAAAGCTGTATCAATAATCGATACCGCGCGCTGTGCACCGCCGGCTTGAGAGATATCAATGTTATCAACCGCTTCGTAGCCTGCCAGATTCATACTTAACTGATTAGCTAAGCTACCTGAGAAAGAGACGGTTCCCGACGTTTGCTTACCTGCCATAAAGATTTGTAGCTGACCTTCTTCATTAACTGAAGCGGAAACTTTGTCGGTTTGACCATTGATATAAGTGGCAAGCTCTTCAATATCGTCGCCAACTTTTGCGTTAATATTGATGGTCTCTTGCTGACCCTGAGCATTGGTATATTCCATCACCAATGTGTTGCTTCCCTGAGCGACCTGCCAGTTGCTATCCGCTTTACCAGCTGCGATGTAACTGAAGCCCCCCATATCCAAACTGTCTGAACGCATGTTCTTTAGTGAAACTTGTACCGCTTCACCTGAACTGGCACCAATTTGAAAAGCAGAAGAGGAAAATGAACCGTTGAGCAATTTTCGACCACCAAAAGAGGTAGTTTCGGCGATTCTGTTCAATTCATCGTTTAAAGCGCTCATTTCCTCTTGCAAGGCATCTCGCTCAGCACGACTGTTAGAACCGTTGGCAGATTGAAGAGAGAGGTCACGCATACGCTGAAGCAGGTTAGTGGTTTCATTCATGGCACCTTCTGCCGTCTGCATAATCGAAATACCGTCATTGGCATTTCGCATTGCGACATCTAACCCTCGCATCTGTGACTCAAGGCGATTGGAAATCTGCAACCCTGCGGCATCATCTTTGGCACTATTAATACGATTCCCTGAAGAGAGTCTCTCCAGTGATTGGTTCAGAAGATCCGTCGCCTTCGACAAGTGTCGTTGCGCAGTCATTGCTGAGACGTTCGTATTTACCGTGATTGTCATAAAGTTGCATTGTCCTCTTTCGGGTTACTCTCTTTATCGGCAATCTACGGTTTTCTTTAACAAATAAAAGCAAAAAAGCCGAACCCTGAGGTTCGGCTTTAACTGATTAAGTAATAACTGTTTATTTCAGCTTAAGCTCAGCCAACATTTGTGCTGATGGTGCAAAGAAGTAAGCGCCAGTTACGGCATGAGTAAAGCGCAGTAGCTGGTCTGTTTTGCCATCCGTTACGCCATACATACTTTCAAGCATGGCTTTGAAGTTGTGTAAGGTGTTGCAGTACGCAATAAATAGCAAGCCATGTTCACCTGAAACACTACCGTATGGCAGGCTGTGGCGAACAATCTTAAGGCCTTTACCCTCTTCTTTAATATCAACACGACCAACGTGCGATGCAGCAGGCACATCTTCCAGCTCAATAGAATCAGGTTTAGTACGACCAATCACTTTCTCTTGCGCAGATACATTCAGACGATTCCACGAAGGTAAGTTGTGGATGAAGCGTTGTACCATTACGTAGCTGCCACCAGCAAATTCGCCTTGTGGGATGATCGCCACCTCTTCACGCTGAGCCTCTTTCGGGTTCTCTGTGCCATCAACGAACTCAGTCATATCACGCGAATCCAGATAGCGGTAACCGTAGGTCTCATCAACAACCGAAACCTGCTCTGACACTTCAGCAAAAAACTTGCGTAGCAGGTAGAAATGCAGGTCATGACGGTTAGAATGACAGTGGATCAAGACATCGACATCTGAGCTTGGTGCAACCACGTCGCCTTCGCCTAACTGCGGGAAGTCAATCAGTTCAGCTGGTACAGGCGCATCTAGCTTGCTCCAGAACGCTTTAGTAAAACCGATCGAAAGCGTCAGTTCAGCACCTGGTTGCTGCTCATTGAGCTGTTCAACCAGTGTTGGTAAAGCCTGTAACTGTTGTAATACGTGTTGCGGATTTTCTGTCACCTTGAGCAAGGTGTATTGTGCAAACGGGCCAGCTTCAGGAAGAATGGCACTTTGAGGGTATGACATTTTTAATTCCTCACTTTCTTTTTTTGCTCAGTGTATTTCGTTTTTATTTCAATATATTGATAACGATCATCGCTTAGCACGATCACTGTGCTGGAGGGTTATGAAAGCTATCCCTAACACTGCGACTTTTAGCTACGTAGATAATAAACCATAGCAGGAGTAGCATCACGGCACCATTGGTCCAACTGAATGCCCCATGGGTAAGATAAACATGGTAAAGGCTTTGTGCCAATTGAGCGCTTGCGGTAACCAGAGTAATACTTCTACCCCATGAAACGATTCGGTTAAGCCAGTTTCGTTCCGGACTACGCAGACTAACCATCCACATCAGAAGGATGCTTGGAATGCCCATTGCCAACCCGAGGTAAAGCATGGAGTGATCGGGATACACTATCGACAATATTTTGCTGCCACTATCGCGGCTCGCGCCTGCGACAACAAACACTACCCATGCTTTGGCCATAAATAACCATCCAAACCAAAGAAGTTTAGGTGCCTTCAAAAAGCCATGTTTATCATATTGCTCTATTGCGTAACGCACTGATATCTAACTACTGCTACTAAATCAAACTCCACTCTATACCAATGAGCAAAATTTTCTATCAGTAAATTGTCATCTTTATCCGTCGTCGCAGAGCAGAGAGTTGTGTTAGCGGTTGGATGAGTCAACACCGATACGGCGCACAGAGAAAAAAATAAATCCTGCCAGCAACAGTAACGGCGCCAGCCACAATAACGCATTGGATAAACTGAATGAGGGTTTGTAGAGAACAAACTCTCCGTATCGCGCCGTCATAAAATCCACCACGTCCTGTTCACTCTGACCCTGATTGATTTTCTGAAACACGATTAAACGTAAATCTTTTGCAATCGGGGAATTCGATTCGACAAGATTCTGGTTCTGACATTGAGGACAGCGCAGCGACTTCGCCAGTTCAATGGCACGCTTTTGTAATTGAGGTGTTTTAAACTCAAACAGTTCAACCTGAGCATTTTGCTCACTCGTTGCAGCAACAAACAGCTCTTGCTCGCTTGCAAACACTTTGCTGGAAAGCGTTATCAAGAGTACACATACTAATCGAAACACGACCAAGTAACGGCTCATAACTAACTCTGCCCCTGTTCAAAGTAGCGGGCAAAATGTTTATTCCACGCACGTTCGTTCAGCAAGCCAAAGTGCTTATAAACTATATTGCCTTCTCTGGTCACTAAATAAGTCTCAGGTGTACCAACCACACCAAGATCCAGCGAAAGCATCCCTTTAGGGTCATAAATTATCTCTGAGTACGGGTTACCCAACTGACCAAGATAATTAACGGCACCAGAGCGTTTATCACGATAGTTGAGGCCAACAATCGTGACTCCTTGCTGTTGCAGTTGATTTAGATATTCATGTTCCTGACGACATATCCCACACCAAGACGCCCAGACATTGACCAGCTGGTAATCCTTTGAAAACAGTTGAGTACTCTTAACAGGTAACTCACTGTCCAACAGTTCGACAGACATAACAGGAAATTGGCGCACTACAGGTTTAGTATCAGGCCCAAACTGCTGCGAATTGAGCCCGGCAACAAGGAAACCAATAAACCCAGCTAATCCAATAATGAAAATCGTTATTTTATGCTTGCTTGATAGCGCCATTCACTGCCTCTCTACGTCGTTTGGGTAGCAAGGGTAACAGAGCCCCTAGCATAGCAATCAGCGCCCCACCCCATATCCAGCCAATATACGCTTTATACTGGATCTTCACTGCATAGGCACGAGAATCTACTTTACTCGCAAGGGTGACATAGTAATCCCCATGCCAGAACGAACCGATAGCAGGCTCACTCATATTCATGACTCGGACTGGATAGTGACGACGCTCTGGTGCCAGTTCAAATCCTTTGTTTTGCCTGGAAAAATATAACACCGCCTGCTCAGCAGTATAGTTGGGGCCAATCGTCCAGTTGGTGGTCAGATAGTCCACTTGCCAGTCTGCAAACTTGACCGACGTACCATCACTCATTTTATAGCTGGCTTCGTAAGAATGTTCTGCATTCATCACTGCGCCGACAGCGCTGATAGCTAGCCCGAGATGAGCGAGCGCCATAAAGGAGCAACGTGACTGTTTCACCACCAAAACTAGATGGCTAACCAACACCCACATCGCCAGTCCCCATACAATCAGCAAGACCGCAGCAGGATGTTCAACCTGTGCCAGATAAATCAGACATCCCGCGAGCAGAGAAGCGACAAACATCACCATGATCTGGCGCCATGAGTAGTAGCCTCCGCGCTGCCATTTCAACAATGGAACAAAGCCCATCGCCAGAAGAGCCAATAGGGTTAGTGGTAAGAACAGCGTATTAAAGTAGGGCGCACCGACGGATACTGAGCCCAAACCAGCCAATTCATAAACCATCGGATAAAAGGTGCCTAAAAACACGGTAAAGCTCGCGACCACAAGCAGTCCAACTGAGACGAGCGCTAAATAGCCGCGGCTGACTAAGGCGGTTATCGGCTTACTTATAACAACATCGCCACGTTCAAACAGTAACGAAAAAGAACCAAGCAGGGTAAGCGCCAAAATCGCGAGTAAAGCGATCCCCTTACCCGGATCAACCGCGAATGCATGAACAGAAGTCAGTACACCGGAACGAACGATAAATGTACCTAGGATACTGAGACAGAAAGTAACCAGTGCGAGAATCAGAGCCGCGCGTTTTTGTTGCTCCTTACGCCGTGCCGCCAGCATCGCATGAAGCAGAGCGGTTCCCGTTAACCATGGCAGTAACGAAGCATTTTCTACCGGATCCCAGAACCACCAGCCGCCCCAACCCAGCTCGTTGTATGCCCACCAGGAGCCAACTAAGATACCTAGCGTCAGAAACGCCCACGCGGAAATCACCCAAGGAGTCGCCAACCTCACCCACTGATGGAAAAAACCAGGCTGCATGAGAGCGGCGATTGCAAAAGCGAGCACGGTAGAGAAGCCTATATAGCCAAGATAGAGTAACGGCGGATGAAAAATCAGACCAATATCTTGCAACATAGGGTTAAGGTCTCGCCCCTGTTCAAGCCACAGCTCAGAGTAACTAAATGGATTAGAAGCCGTCAGAGTAAACCAGCCAAAAGCCGCGATAAACAAGCCCATAATCCACAGCACATCTTGCAGATATCGGTTGGCAGCAGAACGGATAAAGGAGATACAGCAAGACCATAACGCCAGAGTGAAAACCCAAAAAAGCATTGAGCCTTCATGTCCCCCCCAAACGGCGGCGACTTTGAAAAACACAGGCAGAGCAGAGTTGGAATGAGAAGCAACGTAGTGAAACTGAAACTGATCGTTTACAAACAGGTAGGCAAGCGCAATAAGACTCAACGACGCCATCACGCCGTTAAGCCTCGCTATAAAAGATAAATCGAGAGTATGACCACTAGCAAACCACTTTTGCCAGGCATAGTGTGCACAACACAAAGTGCTGGAAAGGGTTACCCAAACCAAAGCAAAATGGCCAAACTCTCCTACCATATTTACACCACCGTCATCTGGCCGGCGTAAAGGATAAAGGTACGTAACATAAGTACACCAACCAGACTCAACGTTGTCACCATTAAGATATAACCGCCGTTATGACGGGTCTCTTTTGGCGTTACAGCATTAAGAGTTAGTGGCAGTACCATGCCTATCAGTACCACGCCAAACCAGAACCAGTTCGACCAGAAACCGCCGCCAATTGCGTTCCATGCCGCGACCTCATTCTGACCACCACTAAAGATCAAGCCAGTAAAGAAGGTCACCAACACAAACAGTTCAAACATCACAACCGGACGTTCAAAGCTATGGACCCAAGAGACACTAGGACTGGTTGCAGACTCTTTAAACAGCAAAATACCGAACATCAGACAGGCTGCTGCGCCCGATGACAGGCTTGAGAACAAGAACAGGATCGGAAGTACAGGATTATTCAGCATTGGGTAGGTTTTCAGAGCTGATAACAGGAAGCCTGTATATGCGGCCAGAACAATCGCCAGGAAACCTAAAAACAGCTCGATAGCATTGCTGTACTTACCTGACTTAATCAGCAAGCCATCCGCAAAATCGAGCAGCTTACCCGGCAACTTACCTTCACAAAAACTGATAATTTGGTGACGGAACAAAATACCAATCCAGATAAACAACACAATCATGTAAACCTGGAAAAGGATTACGCCCATAGACATCACCGAGCTAGGGTTGTAGAAAATCATGATTTTCCAGAATGACAGAGGCTTAGTCAGGTGGAAAATCAGGATAGTTAACCCTGAAATGATGCCAAACGGAGCCAGCCAGGCCATCGCTTTGATGATGCCATTACTCGCCGGGTCACCTTCGATCACTTTACGCTTAAGATACAGAGCTATCATCACCGCACCTGCGGACATGCCTGCCAGAAACAGATAAATTGCAATGATCCAGTCCCAGACCAGAGAGTCAAAGTGGAATGCATTTTCAAAACCATTCATGATCAGATCTCCCCTTTCTGGTGAGGTACTTTGTAGAGCTTAGGCTTAGTGCCAAGATGTACCTTATCTCGATAAACAACTTCACTGTTTAGCACCTGATTAATCTCACTATTTGGATCATTCAGATCACCAAAAATCAATGCTTTAGTCGGGCATGATTCGACACAAGCTGGAAGTTTACCTTGTGCTAAATTGGTGTCGCGACAGAAGTTACACTTATCAGCGGAGTGGTCTTCAGGATTGAAGAAACGTACCTGATATGGACACGCAGCTAAACAGTAGCCACAGCCGACACATTTCTCTTTGTGGACATCAATAATGCCGGTTTTCTCATCTTTGTAAGCGGCTCCTGTCGGGCAGACATAAACACAAGGAGGATTTTCACAATGCTGACAAGACTTGCGGGTAAAACGGTAATCAACATCAGGAAACTCACCTTGCGGCTCACTACGAATGATCTCAAGGCGAGAAACACCTTCCGGTACTTTATTCACCTCTCGGCACGCTTCGGTACATGCCGTACAGCCAATACAAGCGGTTTCATCGTGGATCATGCCATACAGCTTGTTACCATCCTGCTCGACATTTGCCAGCGACTTGCGACTGTTAAGCACAGCAGTACCTGCAACACCCGTGGTAAAAATAACCGCACCGGCACCAGTTAAGAAGTTTCGTCTAGAACAACTCATACTACTTCTCCTTATTCTTCAGCTGATTAAAATCGGCGTGGCAGTCAACACACAGCTTAATACGCTCTTTACGCTCCAGTCCTAACACCTTGGTTTTGTTGCCATGAACATCGTGACAGTTCGAGCAGGTCAGGTTTTTGGCGTGGACATCATGTGTCCAACCATCGTCGCGCAACCTTTCTGGTGTATGACAATCGGTACATTGACTATTGGCTTTGAGTATTTCCTTCGGATCAAGAAAAACTTTATCGGTACCCACTGCAGATTGAGCACTCGAGTATTTGGTGACTTGTGGAGCACCCTCACGGTGATCTGGACCAATGTTGTTATGACACTCGGTACAATTCACTTCGCGGCCAAGAATCTTATGTGCATCTTCACCATGTGAACCAGAGAGGGTGTCTTTAGAATCCTTATGACATTGAATACACTTGTAATCTTTGTCACGGATAAGCGTGACTTCATGACGTGCTGATGTGGCTTCAGACTGCACAGTTGAAGTGTCGGCAACGGCATGAAGAGAATAACCATAGAGGCAGAATGCTAGAATGGATTTTAGCATTATGACTATGGCCAACTTTATATTGCCCATATTATCCTTTCCTTATTCCCGTACCATTTACTGAATAAACAATAACTTGATATACGGTTAAAAATTAAAGTCCTTCAATGCACTAATAAAGCACATCAAATGAGATCAATTCTTATTTTGGAAAAGCCACAACGCTATTAAGGAATATAGTACTCCACCTACACTTAAGGGGTATATAAAACTGTTCAAAATTCGATCTTCATCACCGAATGTTTTTTGAGCCAAACCCACCTAAGTCACTGATGATAATGAGTTTCATTAAATTATAACATCAATTCAAATACCCCTTTAGGGGTATAGGGATGCTAATTTGAACTGGATCACTAGCCAAAATTGATCTCAGACAATGAAGACTTATTACCAAGTTATTTAATTTATTTCTATTTATTACAATGTATTTCAGTTTCTCCAGTTCTTAGTTTGGAATATAGCCAGTTCACAACGCTGCTTATAAAAACAGAATACGGAGATAGCACTGTGAATAAATTGCATTGGATACCGAAATCCGCTGCAGCATTAGCAATCGTGGCCAGCTCACTACTGAGTGTCACCAGCTTTGCTGCGTCCGACGACAAAGGCTTAATTGACCCGCGCAATGACGCCTACCAGCAACAACACCCAGACCAGTACGAGTCATGGAAAGCAACATCAGAAAGTGAACATATCGAAGATGCGTTAGCTGAAGATCCTAACATGGTGATCTTATGGGCTGGCTATGGCTTTGCCAAAGACTACAACAAGGCTCGCGGCCACTTTTATGCGCTTGATGATGTCAGACAGACTCTGCGTACAGGCGCACCACAAGATGAAAACTCAGGCCCAATGCCAATGGCTTGTTGGAGTTGTAAGAGCCCTGACGTAGGTCGTGTGATCGATGAACGTGGTGAAGACGGCTACTTTGAGGGTAAATGGGCTCGTCTGGGTGACCAAATTGCTAACCCGATTGGCTGTGCAGACTGTCACGATACCCGCAGCGAAGAGTTCAAAAATGGAGAACCAGCACTCGCACTGGCAAAACCTTATGTAGAACGCGCGTTCCAGGCCATTGATAAACCATTTGAAAAACAATCCAGACTTGATCAGCAAGCTTCTGTGTGTGGTCAGTGTCACGTCGAGTACTACTTTACTGGACCAAACAAGTCAGTCAAATTCCCTTGGGATAAAGGAACCACTGTCGATGATATGGAAGAGTATTACGACGCTCTAGGCTTCAAAGACTGGACTCACAAAGTGTCTAAGGCACCGATGCTCAAAGCTCAGCACCCTGGCTATGAAACCTGGCGTGATGGCATCCACGGCAAAAACAAAGTCGCGTGTGTTGACTGTCATATGCCTAAAGTGACCAAGGAAGATGGTACGGTATATACAGACCACAAAGTAGGTAACCCGTTTGATCGCTTTGAAGATACCTGTGCTAACTGTCACACCCAATCAAAAGAGCAATTACGCGACATAGTTTCTACTCGTAAAGCGCAAGTGCTCAACATGAAACTGACCGCTGAGAAGCAAATTGTTGCGGCGCACTTTGAAGCGGGTGCCGCTTGGGATGCTGGCGCAACTGAAGCGGAAATGAAAGACATTCTTCAGGATATCCGTCATGCGCAATGGCGTTGGGATTACGCTATCGCGTCACACGGCGTTCATATGCATGCGCCTGAAGTTGCACTTGAGGTGTTAGGTACCGCGGTAGACCGTGCTGCTGATGCTCGTACTAAGATCGTTCGTCTATTAGCGAAAAAAGGCATCACAGAGCCAGTTGAGCTGCCAGACATCTCGACCAAAGCTGCTGCGCAAAAAGCACTAGGCATGGATATGGATAAGATGAACGCTGATAAGCAAAACTTCCTCAAAACAGTTGTGCCTGATTGGGACAAAGCGGCGCAAGAGCGTGAGTCTGAATACTAGTAGTTAACCTAATAACTAAAAACCGGCGTATATCACGCCGGTTTTTTTATCGTTCAATTATAGAGAATCACGCTTGTCAGTCATAATTTCTCAGAGCAGCTCTTTTGCCTGATTCAATGAATGGATGATAGATACGCGGTCGAGTTCAGTACTATTGGAATCAAGCATTTGAGTCCAGGTATCGATCGCTTGCTGATAACGCAGACTGATAAAGTGATCACCAGCAATAAGAGCCAGAGCGGTAAGATTATCAGGTTCAAGAGTTAAGGCTTGATCTAGCAGGGCTTGCACTTCTTCCGTCACAACCTGTTTCTCAAGATAGTAGAGCGCACTCGCTTTGGCCGCGAGTTGACTTGCCGAAGGGTTATCGCTCAACCGCACCGCATAATCAAAACAGGTCAATGCAGCAAGAAATTCCTGTTTATTCATATAGCCATGACCAAGCTGAAACCATAATTCTCCCTGATTGGGATCTTGCTTAAGCTTATCCTGTAACGAACTCATCCAGTCAGAAGGCGCAGCTCGTTCCAGAGGCTCGGGTAACTCGGGAGCCTTCCCTTGCCACCAAAGAGACAAAGGGATAGCGAGTACCAAACTGGCGAGAAGAGTTCGTTTCATCGGCATAGCTAAGCTTTTGATCATCATTTCATAACTATATCGTGATAGGATAAAAGCATCTTTGATCTAGCTAGACCTATTAACATGAAAAACAAAGTTGTCCCTTCACAGGAAACACAACAAGAAGCAATGAAAATTGCCAAAGCGACACAAAAACCCGGTCAGACTAAAGAACAGACTAAACTCATTGCTCAAGGAATTGAAAAAGGCATCGCTCAATACAAGAAGCAGCAAAAAGAGCGCTCACGTCAGGCCGATAAAGCTAAAAAGAAAGTACAAAAAGCGAAGCAGGCTAATCAAGCACAAGTCACTGAGCAACAAATCGTTCCTCAACAAAAATCAGAAAAAGCCTCAATGCTGCCTTGGCTGCTACTCATCGTAAGTTGGATAGGATTTTTTGTTTATGTCACTCAAAAATAAGCTATTAACTGCTTCTCTCGGTACGTTACTACTGGCAGGTTGTACAACCCCATATACCAAGATAAATAGCGACGCCTCAGAGGTTCATTTAAGGTTAGATGGTCAGTTTGACGCTGCTGATTGCCAATGGCTAGGTGAAGTAACGGGAAGTGAAGGTCACTGGTACAGCTACCTGTTTTTTCCCAATGACGTATTGGTTAGAGGGGCGCTCAATGATGTCAAAAACCGGGCTCATCAATTAGGTGCGAATACCGTTTATCTGGTACAGCCCCAAGATTTTGTGACTTCATTTACCGTGATGGGTAATGCTTATGTTTGCCCAGATAAAGGGACCAGAAAGTAAAAAACCTAGCGAGTAACTCGCTAGGTTGGAAATTCACTGCTAGGCACTAAAACCTAAACTGGCTGCGATATCCGATCGACGTTCAGTAACCCATTGACTATCAAACGGTCCCCAATCTGATAACTGGTAATAACCATCGTTATGACGTCTGCCATCTTGGACAAACATCAGCTCAATGCCAATTCCCGGTAATGCTTTAATCACGTCTTGAATAGTGCGACGCGGCCAGCCTGTTTGCTCAATCAGTTTCGGCACATTTGGCCGCTCTAAATTTTCGACAAGCAGTGCAAGATATAAGCGCCTTGCAAAGACAGGACTCAATTCCATTGATACCTCCTATAAATTTCTAGAGTCATTATTTCTGTTTTGCTTAAGCGTGTGTTGCGTTTGATCAAAAACTCTACGATCGTCATCGTTTGAAACATCTTTTTTTAGCTCAATGAAATATATCCATCACACTTTTGTCTCGCTGTGTAGTTCCTGCTAGGATGCAGAAAACATATTAAAAAAGTCACTTTCAAAGGTTCTAGTATGACAATCACTATGTATGGCATCCCTAACTGCGACACCATCAAGAAAGCCAAAAAATGGCTTGAAGCAGAGGGAGTGGAATACAGCTTTCACGACTACCGAAAACAAGGTATCGATAAGGCAATGGTAGAGACATTTTGTCAGCAGCTTGGCTGGGAGAACGTCGTTAACAAACGTGGCACTACCTATCGCCAACTAACCCAAGAGCAAAAAGACAACCTCGATCAGGCGAGCGCTGTTGAACTATTGGTTGAACAACCAGCCATGATCAAGCGCCCTATTCTGCTAGCCAACGATGACTACCACCTTGGTTTTAAAGCCGACCAGTACGCCGCCATTTTTTCATAAAGTAAGTAAAGGATTTCAAGGATGACAGACAGCCCAACTCTGGCTCTCGCAAAAGATTTAATTAGCCGTCAATCAGTAACCCCAGAAGACGCTGGCTGCCAAGAGGTAATGATCGAACGCCTTAAAGCACTGGGCTTTAATATCGAAGTGATGGTATTTGAAGATACCACTAACTTCTGGGCTCGCCGTGGTACAGAAGCTCCACTGTTTGCCTTTGCTGGCCATACAGACGTAGTACCAGCAGGAAAACTTGAGCAGTGGGATACTCCCCCTTTTGAACCAACCATCAAAGGTGAGTTCCTACACGGTCGCGGTGCAGCGGATATGAAAGGCTCGCTGGCAAGTATGATTGTTGCTGTTGAGCAGTTCATTGCTGAGAACCCAAACCATAAAGGTTCTATTGGTTTCCTTATCACTTCAGATGAAGAAGGCCCTTTCATTAACGGTACCGTTCGAGTGGTCGAAACTCTTATGGAACGTGGTGAGAACATCGATATGTGTATCGTGGGTGAGCCTTCGAGTACCGAAGTGGTTGGCGACGTAGTTAAAAACGGTCGTCGCGGCTCAATTACTGGTGACCTGACGGTGAAGGGAATTCAGGGCCACGTAGCTTACCCACATCTGGCGCGCAACCCAGTGCATCAGTCTTTGCTGGCGATTAATGAACTGGCAACAACGGAATGGGACCAAGGCAACGCTTACTTCCCGCCAACCAGTTTCCAAATCCCGAATGTACACGCAGGCACTGGTGCATCGAATGTCATTCCAGGTGAATTTAACGTTCAGTTCAACCTACGTTTCAGTACAGAACTCAGCAATGACGTGATCGTTGCGCGAGTGACAGAAACTCTGGACAAACATGACCTTGATTATGATCTGAAATGGACTTTCAATGGCGACCCGTTCCTGACAGATACGGGCGCACTGCTTGATGCGGTTGTCGATGCTGTTGATACGGTAAACCAAACTAAGCCAGCCCTACTAACCACTGGTGGTACATCTGATGGCCGCTTTATTGCCCGCATGGGTGGTCAGGTGGTGGAACTTGGTCCGGTTAACGCAACCATTCACAAGGTCAACGAGTGTGTAAAAGTCGCAGACCTTGAGAAGTTGACTGAAATGTACCAGAAAACATTAGACAACCTATTGGCGTGATAATGACTCCTGAGCAGCTAACCGGACAAACCAGCTCCCATCTGGTGGAAACTATCGTTGGACAAAAAACCTTTCTGGTTCACCCACAGGTGAGCCAGGATCTTTTGTCACTCAAAGCGTCTGCTGCTCAGGCAGGTTTTAATCTCAACATCGCCAGCGGTTTTCGCGACTTTGAACGCCAGAAAACCATCTGGAACAATAAGATGTCAGGTAGAACAGCAATTTTGGACAGTGACAGTCAGCCATTGGAAGCGGATTCCCTGTCTGAGCAACAGAAAGTGATGGCTATTTTACGCTGGTCAGCGCTTCCGGGGGGCAGTCGTCATCACTGGGGAACGGACTTCGATCTGTTTGACCGCGACAGTCTGCCTGCCGACACTCAGTTACAACTTGAGCCATGGGAATACCTTACTGGTCATCAGGCTAAGTTCTACGTCTGGTTGAAAGAGAATCTTGCTCTACACGGGTTCTTTTTCCCCTATGCCGAAGACCTTGGTGGTGTAGCCCCAGAGCCATGGCATATAAGCCATTGGCAAACGGCTGAACTGTGCTTAACACAACTCAGCATAACAACTCTTGAGCAACAACTGAGTGCAGCTCCCATTTTGGGTAAACAAGCGGTGTTAGGCCAGCTAGAAACGATCTACAATCAGTTTATTAGCAATATTTGTCAGCAGGTACCGTGATGGAACTTCTTACCAACCCTTGGGTTATCATCTTTATTGTTCTTAGTGTCATCATTGGTAACATTGCCGCGCTAAAGTACACCGCCAAAATGAAGTTTGGTCAGATGGACAAAAAGCCTGATTCACCAAAAGAGTCAGAGAGCAAAACCGAGAATCACAACGAAAAAGACCCGCAATAACTGCGGGTCTTTTTATTGTCGGCTAAACCACTACTTGATGTGGTCCCAAGAGATGTTAGAGACGATTCGGCAATCATCGCATTTGAAGTAAAAGATATCGTGTAGAGGCTCATCGAGTAACCACTCACCGCCACACTTAGGGCACTTACGCTCCTTCTCTTCCGCTAGACTCTTACCACCGACACGATATTGGTAGTAGTAAGTAGGGATCTTAGTGATGTATTCAATTCGACCGCGTAAATCCCAGCCACGTTTGAATAGCACACTGTCAGTTTCACAAATCTCATGCAATGCTGCATGCTCTGCTCTGCAACCACCAGCCATCTGAATTTCATCACACGCCTGCCACTCAGTTTGCCACTTGATCACCGCTTTATGGTCACCGTTGAGAGTTGGGTCATTGCGGTAAAGTGGAATCGGTAAAAGGGTTTCGCCACTACGCAGTGGTGAGCAGGTGTGAACATATGTGGTGTAAAGCACCTGCCAGCTCGGTGCCTCTTGCTCTGCGGCCTGTTCCGAATTCAGATCTCGGCCAAGCAGGCGCATTTTAGGCGCCAACAAGCACGCTTCTGTCAGACGATTTAAGCAAACTTTTACAAAGTCTGAATGGTAGCTCGGGTGCAAACTGTCTTGTTCAGGACAGACTACGCGTACGTAAAATTCACCCTCACCCATCACAATAGGGAATTCACGCCCTAGCACCTGGCCGTTGTAACGCAGTGCGTCCATCAAACCATTAATCGCCTTATCAACTGCGGTAATTGTGGTGTTATCGAAACACTCGAACTGAAGTTCAACAACGTACATGGTTACACCACAGGCTCTAGGTTAGCTAAGAACTCACTGATATCTTGTGCCAGAACATCACGCTTGTCAGTGCCTAAACGTTCCAGAATCACGTTACCAGACAGGTTACAAATCGAGATTACGTCCAGTTCAGCGTCTGTTGCCGCAATGAAAACGGTAGGCTTGAGTTTTAGTCGGCGCTGAGTCACCAGGTGACCAAGAATGTTTTCCTGAAGACGCACAAAATCATCATCGCTCCAGACCTGAAGTAACGTCAGCTCATTACCTTGCCACGTTGCCTCCATATCAGCACTGTACTGAGAGCCGTAGAAGGTTTTGATATCTTGGTGCAAAGTTAGCTCGATACCGTTTTCAACGTTAGTAAAATCTGCCGGCGTTTCTCGCTGACAAGCCTGCCACTCTACCGAATCGGCACTTTTTGTTTCGACACAAGGCGATACCAAATCCACCAACTCGCTGCTGGTCGGTAAATGTCCCAGTGCATCTAAGTGTGCCTGACGGTATTTTTCACTAAATGAGAGTAACGCTTGTAAAGCACTATCAGCCATTAGATTCTCCAACATGAATATTCGCTTTTAACAGCGGGATTGCGTAAAATTCTCGACATTCTAATAGAAAACGAACAAAAGTATGAGCAAATATTCTGACGCTAAAGAGCTAGCGGGCCTAACCTTAGGTCAAAAGACTGAGTATTCAAACCAGTACGACCCAAGCTTACTTCAACCCGTACCTCGTAGTCTTAACCGCGACGACCTCGATCTGGGTGATACTCTACCGTTTCAGGGCTGCGATATCTGGACTCTGTATGAGCTCTCTTGGCTAAACGAAAAAGGATTACCTCAAGTTGCGATTGGCGAGGTTTCCATTCCCGCGACCAGCACTAACTTGATTGAGTCAAAATCGTTCAAACTTTACCTGAATAGCTTTAATCAAACTCGATTTGCGAGCTGGGATGAGGTTGAGCGAGCATTAGTAAAAGATTTGTCTCACTGCGCTGGCGAAGAAGTTTCGGTAACTATCCGTTCAGTCGTTGACTACACCGATTCTGTTGTTGTCACTATGGATGGCGATTGCATTGACGATCAGGATATCGAGATCACCAGCTACGACTTTGATCGTACTCTTATTCAAGGCGCTGCGACTGGCGACATCGTTGAAGAGAGCTTACATAGTCACTTATTGAAATCGAACTGTCTGATTACTAACCAGCCTGACTGGGGCAGTGTTGAAATTCAATACAAAGGTAAGCAAATAGACCGTGAGGCACTGCTGCGCTACATCGTTTCGTTCCGCGAACATAACGAGTTCCACGAGCAGTGTGTTGAACGTATCTTCACTGACATCATGGAGTTTTGTCAGCCTGAGTCATTAACCGTATACGCACGTTACACGCGCCGTGGCGGCCTGGACATCAACCCATACCGTTCTAACGTTAACGGGCAGCCTAACCACAATCAACGTATGGCTCGCCAATAGGAAGTACTCAGGATGATAACGATACGCTGGAAACACTATTTGTGCACTTTACTGCTAATGGTGTCTTCACCATTGATGGCGAGTACGATTTACTCTTCGCCATCACTGAATGAAGCAAACAGTCTGGTCAACATTGTTCCCAAACAAGCGAAACAACTGGCGACTAACTATCTGAACCAGCGTACCTTATCAGACAAAACTGAGCAGAGCCCATCGGGTATTTCCCGCGATGAGACAGATGGTCGCACCCGAACTCCGGGTAGCACTATAGATGCATTACGTATTCTGGCGCGCGCTGAATTCAATATCGGCAACCTGCATGGCGCTCAAAAGTACTTACAAGAAGCCAAAGCACTGGCTGAAACGTACAAACTGCCTTATTTACTGGTCGAGACTAAACTGGTTGAAATCCGCCTCAACTGGCTGATCGATGGTAACGCAATAAAAGCACGAGAAGCGCTGTCGCAAATCGAGCAAGAGTTCGGTCAGATAGATAATGCTCAGCAACTCGCTCGCGGTCTCAAGTACAACATCACCATGCTTAAAGCGGCTATTGCTTCGAAAGAAGGTGAGATTAGTATTGCCGATCAATACTACCTTGCGGCCAAACCCTATGTGGAAAGTGCTAAGTCCATCCACACCTGGATTGAGTACCATACTACGGTTGGTAAACACTTACTTGCTAACAAGAAGTACAACCGTGCCCTGTCTGAGCTGTTAATGAGTTACTGGAAGGCAATTGAAACTGACTCTGCTCGTCAATTAGCCGAAGTAAACCAAATTCTCGGCCAACTGTTTTACGAGCGTAAGGTATTGGACAAAGCCAATGACCACTACTCTCAGGCGGCTGACTTTTTCGACAATTATCAAAACTCCCCTGTTCTGGCGCCAATACTGAAAAGCATGGGCGACATCTACTTTCAACAGGCAAAATACAATTTAGCTCTGGTCCACTACTTCAATGCTATGGATCATGAGCGAATGCAGAACAATATTGAAAGTGTGATTGAAATTCGTATTTCTCTTGCAGCGACCTACCTGCATCTGGTCAATTACCCCCTTGCGGAGCAGTATCTGGATCGAGCGCAAGAACTACTCAACTATGCCGATATTCCACGCTTAAAATCCTACGCATTTTTGCTTGAATCTGGTCTGGCTTTACATAAAAAAGAGCCTCAAAAAGTAATTACTAAAGCTCGTAACGCTCTAGAGATAGCGGAACAGCAGCAAGATATCAGCACCCAAAAATCTGCCTATCAGTTACTGTACCTTGGCTACGAACTTGATAAGCAGTACAAGCTTGCTCTTGAGTATCTTGAACAGTACAACTCGCTGGCAACCATTGAGCAGCAAGAGCTTGATTTGATTAGTGAAGATGCGTTTCGTCAACAGAAGGAGTTTGTCGAACAGACTCTTCATCTTAATGGCCAGCAAGAACAACTAGAGAGAACACACAACGAGTATCGTAAGTTCCAGAACATTACCTTCACTCTGTTCATCCTCTGTGCCCTGCTATTCATCTTCCTGATGCGCCGTGGTCACGTAATCAATGTTCAGAAAGATGAGTTGGATGAACTTAACGACGATCTCTACACCCATTCCCGTTCTGGATTGAAAAATTTACGTATGCTCAATGCTAAATTGCCTGCGTCGCTAGAAGAGAGCAGTCACAAGTTTGAAAAATGGCATGTCGGTGAACTGATTCATGAACCGCTGAATGACCGTCTGCGCTTTGTTATGATTGACGTACCATTCCTGCGTAATATGTACCTTCAACATGGTTATCAAGAAGGTCTGAAACTTGAGCGGGCATTTGGTGATTACTTAAAAGAGCGAGTGGAACATCCGGCTCGTATCTACCACTTTTCTGATGCTAACCTGCTCTATATTGAGCCCAATGGTAAGGATGCTACCGACCCTGAAGTGGTGTTCGAAAAGATCCAACAATGGATCATGGACTTTAAACCACAAAGGAGCCTTAACCGTGTTATCCGGATTGGTATGGCGGACTACCCGTTCCTGCCAAGAGCCTATACCGCGGTTAATGATAAGGAACTAATTGATGTGCTATTAATGTCAACCAGCACAGCTCGCACCTTGAGTATGAAAGAGCATTCAAGCCAGTGGGTCTATCTCAAGGCAATTGAAAATGCTCCTGCTGCAAGTTTAGCCACTGGTAATATCCGCAAGGCGTGCAAGCATTCAATCAACCAGGGGCTAATAAAAGTACACTCATCGTTCAAGAATGAGGACAGCATCAAAAAACTACTAAAAGATGAGTAAAAGCTCGTCAATCAAACGTGGTAAGTCGTGACGCACCCGTTTTATTTGATATTATCGACAGATTAATTAATAAAATAGATTCCATCTTTAAGTTTATATTTTCATGGGCGTTCTCGAACAAGATCTTCAGTCACAGTTGCACAACCTGAAATCTCAATTGGAACAAGTTCGATTGACACAAAGGGATACCTCGTTCAAATTTAAACGAGAGCAAAAGGTACTCCAACGCATCATTGCGTCGCTTAGTAACGCCTATAAAAGTGAAAACCCTCGATTACAGACGGGTCTAATAGAATTAAAACAAGCTATCGAGCAACAACAAGACGTCAGTACACTAATACCTAAGCTAGCGGTATTAGAACGCTTGCTTAAACAACAAGGCTTGGCTATGGAAAAACAGACAGAACATTTAGATACGCAAATAAAGCACAGTGGCGAAACGCTGCTGCGTCTTACTGGCCTGCCAGCTAAGATTAAACGCGATCTACGTGATCTGCTCAGTTACTCAAGCGGCCTTGAACACTCTAAAGCAGAACAAGCGCTACGTTTACTTGGGCTCTATGAACGCTCAGTCAAAATCATTACTTCCAATCCAGAATTCAGTATTAATCAGATATCGAGCAGTTCCGACCGTGAATTGCTGTTAAGACTTTCTGAAGAGTTACAGCACTTGATCACTGAGCTCGATTTTGAAGGTGAATCTGGTGATCTGTTGGCTGATATTCGTGCCAAGCTACTGATAGGGGTTAACAGCCACGTTTTACTTGAGATGACGCTCCAGACTCTCAAACTGGTGATTGAAGGAACGCATTATGAGCGTAAGACTTCAGAGCAGTTCCTTGAGCAAGTCAACGCATCGCTGTCCTCTTCACTAAAAAGTTCAGCGCAAAACGTCCAGCAATCCCACAGTTATTTCGACCACCGCCAGGAGATGAGCGGCGAGTTAACTGAACTGCTCAATGATACTCAGGCAAAAGTTACTGGCGCGAAAGATCTCGAATCACTGAAAACTCAGGTGAATCCACTACTCGCGCAGCTTAACTCATTAACTGAACGTCTCAAGCACGCCGAACAACGTGAGCAAGCGTTACTGGATCGCATGGACTATGGCAAGAATCAACTCGAAGCCTTATATGAGGTTACTCAGGATTACCGTCGTCGTTTAGAAGATCAGGCACAGAGAATGCTGCTCGACCCTCTGACCAAGGTCTATAACCGAGCTGCCTTTACTGACAGACTAGAGTTAGAGTACCGCCGCTGGATTCGTGCTCAACACTGCTTACGTATTGTCCTGCTTGATATTGACGGGTTTAAGGCAATCAACGATAGCTTTGGCTACGCTGCCGGTGATAAAGCGCTGAAAATCATTGCTAGAACCATCAAAAAAGAACTTCAGGACACAGACACTGTCGCCCGTTTTTCTGGTGAAGAGTTCATTCTGCTACTGCCTGAAGTGAATGATACTGATGCATTTAACCTGATTCAGACCATTCAGACTCAGGTATCCAAACTGCCATTCAAATTCCGTGACCGCAACCTGACGATTACCCTATCGGCAGCGAGCACCGCATTTAAAGACTCGGATACGCCAGAAGAAGTTCTGGAGCGCATAAACTTATGCCTTAATGAGGCAAAAAGCATTGGTAAGAACCAGCTCGTCTGGCGCTAACCCTCCGACCTCCATCCCTGCCACTCGTTTTAAACTGTGATTGATCTATATATATCAAACAGTTAGCTTTCTTATCATCAAAAACCTGCTAAGCTTAAAAGACCGTTGCTCACTAAGCATGACTAATTAGCAGCGTGGAAGGACAAGAATAACAACGATAAAGCACTCAACTTGAGTGTGAATTGTTCAAGGAGGTCACTATGATCACGCATATCAGTCCAGCTGGCAGTATGGACTTACTCTCTCAACTCGAAGTTGAGCGCCTTAAGAAAACTGCTGCGAGTGATCTATACCAACTCTACCGTAACTGTACTCTGGCGGTACTGAACTCGGGCAGCCATACCGATAACTCCAAAGAGCTGTTGGACAAATATAAATCTTTTGATGTTAACGTCGTACGCCGCGAACGCGGGATTAAGCTTGAACTAAGCAACGCTCCTGAACATGCGTTTGTCGATGGCGAAATCATCAAGGGTATCCAGGAACACCTGTTCTCAGTGCTTCGTGACATTGTTTACGTCAACATGCACCTTGCAGATAACCAGCGACTTAACTTAACCAACGCGAGCCACATTACTAACCTGGTATTTGGCATCTTGCGTAACGCTGGCGCACTGACTCCGGGCATCGAGCCTAACCTTGTAGTCTGCTGGGGTGGTCACTCTATTAACCCTACAGAATACCAGTACACTCGCGAGGTCGGTAACGAGTTAGGCCTGCGCGAGATGAACATCTGTACCGGTTGTGGACCGGGTGCGATGGAAGGGCCAATGAAAGGCGCCGCTATCGGCCATGCTAAGCAACGTTACTACGAGCAGCGTTACCTTGGTCTGACCGAACCGTCAATCATTGCTGCTGAGCCGCCAAACCCAATCGTTAATGAACTGGTCATCATGCCGGACATTGAGAAGCGTCTCGAAGCCTTTGTTCGCATGGCTCATGGTATCGTTATCTTCCCGGGCGGTGCAGGTACTGCAGAAGAGCTGCTCTACATTCTTGGCATCATGATGCACCCGGATAATGCTGACCAACCGCTGCCTATCGTTCTGACAGGTCCGAAAGAGAGTGAGGAGTACTTCCGTTCTATCGACCGCTTTATCGGCGATACGCTGGGTGAAGATGCACAAAAACACTACCAGATTGTTGTTGATGACCCAGCTAAGGTTGCTCAAATCATGAAACAGAGCATGGCTGATGTTCGCCAGTACCGCAAAGATACCGGCGACGCTTACAGCTTCAACTGGTCACTTAAGATTGAACCTGAGTTCCAGCTCCCGTTCGATCCGACCCACGACAATATGTCGAGCCTCGACCTACATATGAACCAGCGTCCTGAGAATTTAGCTGCTGCGCTGCGTCAGGCCTTCTCAGGCATCGTCGCCGGTAACGTTAAGGCTGAAGGGATTAGAGAAATCGAACGCCACGGTCCATTTACCCTTGATGGCGACGCAAGTCTGATGAAGAAAATGGATAAGTTGCTGAGAGACTTTGTTGAGCAGGATCGTATGAAATTACCAGGTGGTACCGCTTACGAACCATGCTATCAAATTAAGACCAGTAGTTAGTCACTGGCAATATTAGCTTCTTCCGATACAATAAGGGCCCTGTGCCCTTATTTTTTTGATTTTTATGTCTATTCATCTTGTTATCATCGATGCTCTAAACCTGATCCGCCGTGTCCATTCGGCGCAGCCTGACCCTACCGATATAGCAAGAACCATAGCAACCACTTCTCGTACTATTCAACGAATTTTAAATGAATCACAGCCGACCCATATTATTGCGGTCTTTGATCATCACTTACAGGAACGCGGCTGGCGTGCAGAGGTCCTGCCACAGTACAAGGAAAATCGTAAACCTATGCCTGAGCCGCTGATGAACGGTCTGGAAGCGATTCAAGACGCCTGGTGGAAACTTGGCATAGACTCACTACTCTCTGATGGTGATGAAGCGGATGATCTGGTTGCTACGCTGGCAATGAAAGTGGCCAGTCACAACGAGAAAGTAACCATCATCTCGACAGATAAGGGCTACTGTCAGTTACTTTCACCGACACTACAAATCCGTGATTACTTCCAGCATCGTTGGCTGGATGAGCCTTTTATTGAAATGGAGTTTGGTGTTAAACCCCATCAGCTTGCCGATTACTGGGGACTTGCCGGAATTAGCTCAAGTCAGGTACCGGGCATTCCAGGCGTAGGACCTAAAGCGGCCAAAGAGATATTGACCCAGTTTGACAACATCGAGCAAGCCTATGCCAGTGATGAGCTACCCGCTAAATACCGTAAGAAACTCGACGAGCATATAGAGTCAGCGCGTAAATGTAAGCAAATTGCAGCACTAAAGACAGATATGGAGTTGGGCTTTAACTTGCAGGATATTCGGTTTACCGGGCCCAATAAAGAAGAGTAAAGCGAGAAGCGAGAAGCGAGAAGCGAGAAGCGAGAAGCGAGAAGCGAGAAGCGAGAAGCGAGAAGCGAGAAGCG